>Ga0172382_10000140_pt1 | contig 120805 bp, 127 predicted proteins | sample Leawel138RmetaG_FD_122245 | JGI IMG/M metagenome (GOLD analysis project Ga0172382, IMG submission 122245) | Leachate microbial communities from a municipal landfill in Southern Ontario, Canada - Leachate well 138R metaG | ecosystem: Engineered > Solid waste > Landfill > Unclassified | place... | reverse complement strand
GTTGACGGCCTAGTTTTTTAGGTCTACTGTATTTAGCTATGAGCGAACGCATACGGTCAAAAAAAGCCAGTCTCCCGCAAGACTGGCACCCCGCAGACATCAAGGCCGCCCTGGAAAAGGCCGGCTGGTCGCTACGTCGCCTGTCGGCGCATCACGGTTACAGCCAGGGCCTTCTAAAGGTGGCCCTGGCGCGCCCCTATCCCAATGCCGAGCGCATGATCGCCGCGGCACTAGGCGTCGAGCCAGAGACCATCTGGCCGAGCCGCTACGACGAACGTCGGCCGCTGCGCGGCGTAGGCGGCGCACCGACCCATAAAACTGGTCGCAAAACCAAGGATAAGGGTACCACCGACCAGGAATCCTGCAACGGAAACCACGGGGAGGCGGCATAGACAATGAGCCGCCGGTTCCGCGACGCCCTGACCCTGGACCTGTTCGAGGTGCCCGTTCCGACGGCACCGCTGGCGGGCAACCTGGACCTGGACGTGCCGCTGCGGGAGGCCCTGTCCGACGCCCTGAAGCACGCGGACAAGGACCGCTGGGCCGTCGCCGCCGAGATGAGCCGCCTGACCGGGCGGGAGATCAGCAAGTACATGCTCGACGCCTACACGGCGGAGAGCCGCTCCGACCACAACTTCCCTTTCCGCTATGCCGCCGCCTTTGAGGTAGCCACCGGCTCCTACTGCCTGGGCCACCTGCTGGCCAAGGCGCGGGGCTGCAAGGTGCTGGTGGGTGAGGAGGCGCTGCTAGCCGAGCTGGGCCGCATCGAGCAGATGGAGGCGGAGATTAAACAGCAGAAAACGGCCCTTAAACGGTATTTGGAGGCAAGGAAATGACGGTACCTACAACAACCAGTCTGGCCCACGTAATGGAGTCATCCGGCAAGGACAACTATCTCCGGCTGGCAAAGGCGTTGGGAGGGGTAAAGAGATTTGGTAGGGAGACGCCGATCCCGATTCTTGAGGTGATGGCTAGGCTCGGTGTCTGGGAGGCAATGGATGTCCTGCGGCGCGCTGAGTGGCCGGAGATCAACCCGGCGCGTGCGCTGGCCGCAGATTTGGCGGGGCTTTCGCTCAAAGTATACGAGCGTTTTCGGCCGTGGTGCCGGGCGCCGTTGCAGGCCGTCGAGGCGGCTGCGGCCTTTGCGGCTGGCATCGCCGGGAAGGGAACTCTGGCCGCCGTCCACAAGCTCGCCGAGGCTGCCGCCGAGCGCTGCATTATCGCCGAAGCCCTGCGGCCGCCTGAGCACTACGCCGCGTTGGCAGCAGTGGCGGCGAGCGATCCGTTCGGTCGGCCTGGCGAGATGGTCTGGTCCGCCTGGCAAAACGCCTCGATGGCACTGGATTATGGCACGACGGACGTGTTCTTGGTCGCGGGCCAACTCCTGGATAAGAACTCTCGCATATTTGGCAGGTTGGCGCATCGTTTTGGGGACACTGACGGGGCACTTGCTTTCTACCATGACGCCATCCGCGAAGCCTGTTTTACGGAGCTGAACCGCACTGAACTAAGCCGCCAAGCGCATGACCGGGCGACCGCTTCCATCCTGCGTATGCACCTCACCGGGGAGGTGCGGCATGACTGAGCGCCTCTACACCCAACAGCAGATCGCCGACCTACTAAAGGTAAGTCGGAGAGCTGTACACAAGCGGGCAGTGAAAGACGACTGGAGGATCGCCGAGCGGCGCAAAGTGCGAGGTGGCGAGGTGATTCTGCATGCTTTCTCCGACCTCCCCCGCGACATCCGCCAGCGCATCGACCGCGCCGAGAAGGCCGCCGCCGCGGTCGTCAAGTTACGCGATATTGAGGAAGAGCACGCCCGCGAGATGGCCGAGTCCGGCATGTCGCTGGGCGAGCAGGAGGCGGAGAAGCTGCGCCGCGAGGAGCAGGCGCGGATCGATCGCATCATGGCGGGGCGCAAGAAATTCGCGGCGCTGCCAAAGGATGACAAAAAGCGCCTGCGGGCCAAGGCCAGGGAATGGGTGGTCACCGCCTGCGGGCAATACCGCCGCGAGCACGACCTAGACCAGGAGAAGGGGCAGCTGGAGTTTTCCTTGAAGGTGGGTTCCGGGGAAATCGTGATTCCTGCCTGGGTTGAGCCGTTCTTACCCAAGTACAACGGTCGACGCGGGCTCTCAGAGGGCACTGTCGATCGCTGGACGCGCGACTACCTGCGCGAGGGAAGGTGGGGCCTGACCGACGGCTACGGCCACCGTGCCGGCGACTTCAAGGTAGTGCGGAACAGGGAGCTTTATCGCCTGGTGCTGGGGGCTATGGTCAAGGCGCCGCAGATCAAGGCAGAGCGCATCATCGAGTTTCTGGAGGCCGAGCAGCCGGCTCTATCCAAGGTCGTATCCGCCCGCCGCCTGCATGAGTTCATGAAGTGGTGGAAGGCGGAAAACGCCCAGCTTTGGACCTTCATCACCAACCCCGACAAGTGGAAAAACATCTACATGGCGGCCGCTGGTTCAGTGTTCGAGCGCATCGACCGGCTAAATCAACTTTGGGAACTGGATTCCACGCCGGGCGACTGGCTGCTGAAAGATGGCCGCCACTCTGTGGTGGGAGCCATCGACCTTCATTCCCGCCGGCTCAAGTTCTTTGTGTCCAAGACCTCAACGGCGGCGGCCGTCAAGCAGCTGCTGCGGCGCTGCATGCTCCATTGGGGCGTGCCGGAGGCCGTGCGCACCGATAATGGCGCGGACTATGTCTCCGAGGCGGTGGACAGTCTGCTGCGCGACCTTCAGATCATGCACGAGGTCTGTATCCCTTTCGCCTCCGAGGAGAAAGGCACCATCGAGCGCGCCATGCGCACCATGAGCCACGGCCTGCTGGAGCTTCTGCCAGGCTTCGTCGGCCACAACGTCGCCGAGCGCAAGGCCATCGAGGCGCGCAAGGCGTTCTCGGAGCGCGTGATGAAGCGCGGCGAGGTGGTTGAGGTTGAAATGACCTCGGACGAGCTGCAAGCGAAGCTGGACGAGTGGACAGAGTTCGTCTATCACCGCAACCCGCACGGCGGCCTCAACGGAAAAACGCCTTGGGAGATTGTCAACGCCTGGCGCGAGCCGGTACGGGCGATCAGTGATGCCCACGCCTTGGATGAGCTGCTGGCAGAGATGGGCGGCACCCGCATCATCGGCAAGAAGGGTATCCGGTTCGATAACCGTTTCTTCATCGACCCCACCGGGATGATGTACCGCTATGTCGGCAAGGAAGTGACCATCCGTATCGACGAGCACGATATCGGAAACCTGGCGGTTTATCTGGATGGCGCCTTCTTGTGCTGGGCCACCGACCCGGATGTCAGCGGAATCGAGCGGAAAGAGGTTACCGGCGCCATCAAACACAGCCAGAAAAATTTTATGGCCGAGCAGGCGCAGGAACTCAAGGGATTCACCCGCTCTCTTCGCGGAAAGAACATCGTCCAAACCGTCATCAACTACCGCAAGGCGCAAGCTGAAAACATCGTCGATCTGCCGAAGCGTTCAGAGCAGTACACCACGCCTGCCCTGGAACAGGCCGGCATCGCCGCCGCTACCCGCAAGGGTTCAAGTCCTGATCGCCTGTCCGAGGTCAGCGAGGAGCAGCGCGCCGAACTCGCCCGCGACATGGCCGCCGAGCACGTCGCCCCGGTCGTTGAACTGCGCGACACCGCGCAACAGCGTTATGCCCGCGCCTACGAGCTGGAACACCGTCTGGAGCGCAGCGAGCTGGTGCAGGCACCGGATAGGCGCTGGCTGGAGGGTTACAAGCAGACATCCGAGTACGGGGCCATGAAAGATTTCTTTGAGGACTTTGGCCTGCCGCCCCAGTGGCGTCAGGGCAAATAAAAAACCCGCCGAAGCGGGTTTGAAAGTGCGTTTAAAACAATAGAGGGAAGAATAATGACCCAACCACCGACCGTCAACACCGTAGCACCGCTCCAGAACGTGCACCACTGCATGCAGGCCATGCGCCGCGTCATGGAGCGCCGTGATCACCTGCCCGGCCTGATCGGCTTCTACGGCCCGTCCGGCTTCGGCAAGTCCACCGCCGCCGCCTACGTCGCCAACCGCTACCAGGCGTACTACGTCGAGGTCAAAAGCAACTGGCCGGAAGGCGCCTTCCTCAAGGCCGTCCTGTCCGAGATGGGCATCAAGCCCGAGCGCCGCAACTACGACATGGTCGATCAGATTTCCCAGCAGCTGGCACTGTCCGGCCGCCCGCTGATCATTGATGAGTTCGACCACGTGGTGAAGAAGGGCTACCCGAACACCATCAAGGACATCTACGAAGGCTCACACACCGGGATCATGGTCATCGGCGAGGAGCTGCTGGAAGCCAACATCGCCCGCGACCCCGACCTGGAGCGCCTGCATAACCGCTTCCTGGAATGGGTGGCCGCCGAGCCGGCCGATCTCAACGACGCCGAACACATGCGCGCCCTGTACTACCCCGCCCTGCAGGTGGAACAGGAGCTGATGCAGGAGGTTCTGATCGCGTCCAAGCACGAGCTGCGCCGCATCGTGGTCAACCTCGACCGCTTCAACAATCTGGCCGTCACCGAGGGCCTGGACAAGGTCACCCGCGCCGCCTGGGGCAACCGGGGCTTCTTCACCGGCCACGCGCAGAAGCGGAGGGTGTGACGATGGGACGCACCGGAGGCAAACCCGTCCACCTGGTCAGCGTCAACGGCCAGCACGACATGCGCCAGGCGCTGTGGACCGTGATGCGCGAGCTGCGCGAGTTCACCGTCGCCGAGCTGGAAGACCGCACCCGCGTTTGTGAGGCGACCATCCACGGCTATATCGCCGCCCTGACCAAGGGCAAATACCTGGAGCGTAAGAGCGACCCAGCGCTCTATCCGCCGCGCAAAGGTGGCCACATCGCCAAGGCCCGCTACGTCCTGATCAACGACATCGGTGTTGATGCCCCGCGTATCAATGCCAAGGGCGAGGAATCGCGCCAGGGCTGCATCCGCGAACAGCTGTGGCGGACCATGCGCATCCTCGGCAGCTTCGCCACGCAAGACCTCATCGTCCACGCCACCACCGAAGACTGCGCCATCAAGCTCGGTTCCGCCCGCGAGTACCTCAAGTACCTGGCCAAGGCCGGCTACATCGTCCAGCGCCAGCGCGGCGGCGCCTGGCGCCTGGTGAAAAATACCGGCCCGCGTCCGCCGGTGATCCAACAGATCCCCCAGGTGTTCGATCCGAATACTGGAAAGGTCGTCTGGACCGGCAAGGCAGGTGCGGCATGAGCGCCGTCATGAAAACCAACGCCGACGCCGCACGTGCCGCCTGGGGCGACGACATCCCCAACTGGGTGCTGGTGCTCGCTGAGCAGTGCGACGCGAGCAGCCAGAAGGCCGCTGCCGAGCGTATCGGCTACTCGCCGGCCGTCGTCAACACCGTGCTCAAACACACCTACAAGGGCGATTTGACCGCCGTTGAACAGGCCGTGCGCGGCGCGTTGCTCGACGCCACCGTGCTCTGCCCGGTGGCCGGTGAACTGCCCGCCCACGTCTGTCTCGACTACCAGCGCCAGCCGTTCCGCAGCACCAACGCGCAGCGCGTGAAACTCTACCGGGCATGCCGCAGCGGCTGCCCCAACAAGAGGGGATAACCATGAGCCGTCCGCAAATCGAACACCCCGGCACCCTCGGCGAGGGCAACCGCCACGTGCTGGACACACTCACCGTCGCCTACCAAGCCGCGCTGCAGCTGGCCGAAGACGGATTCACGGTCGAGAAGGTCGAGATCGCCGCGCGCAACCCGCGCATCTGGATCACCCCCTGCCGCCGCTGCGCCTCGCTGCGTGGCGTGGCCACTGTCACCCGAGGCACGGCAGACGGCCGCGAACAGGTGATGGCCGCGCGGGTGCGTGGCGCCCAGGTGCAGTGGGTGGAGAGCCGCTGATGCGTGACGCCATCCTCGCCTGCCTGCGTCGCAGCGTGACGCCGCTGACCACTCCTGAGGTGGCTTACCGCATCGGCCAGCGACGTGAACGGGTGCGCACGGAAATGTTGCTCATGCACAACGCTGGGCTGGTGGTGCAGGTGGGATGGTGTGAGTTTGAGGGCCGGCGCCGGCCGACGTTTACAGTCAAGGAGGTGAAGTGATGTTCAGCACCGACGACGTACTCAAGGCGTTATCGCGCCACATCGGCCAGGGCAACGGCGCCCGCGCCGACGTGCTGGTGATGGAGATCACCGGCCAGCCCAGCGGCCCGGTGGCTGAACGGCGGCTGCGTGATCTGGTGGTGGATCTGCGCATGGCCGGTCACCACGTCTGCGCCCACCCACGCGACGGCTACTTCATCGCCGAGAGCGAAGCGGAGCTGAACGACACCTGCGTCTTTTTGTACGAGCGCGCCATGACCTCGCTTACCCAGGTCAGCCGCATGAAGAACACCAGCCTGCCCGATCTGCGCGGGCAATTGAGACTACCGACGTAAAGGAGACCGACATGGCCGCCATGACAGAAATCGAACAACTCACCCGCGACTACGCCGAGGCGCGGTCCTATCTCTCCGGCGTCGTCAGCCGCCTGCAGGAGGAGCTGGAGCGCGTCAAGCACCCGGCCCTGCCGCTGATACGCGAGGCGGTTGGCAAGACCAGCGAGGCCCACAGCAAGCTCTATGCGGCCGTCGAGGCAGCGCCGGAGCTGTTCACCAAACCCAAGACCATCACTATCGCCGGCATCCGCGTCGGTTACATGAAGCAAAAGGGCAAGGTGGTGATCAAGGACGAAGAGGCCGTGATCGCCCGCATGCGCAAGCTGCTGCCGAAAGACCAGGTCGAGCTTCTGATCCGAATCACCGAGAGCGTACATAAGCCATCCGTGTACGACCTCAGCGCCGGCGATCTCAAGCGGCTCGGCATCACCATCACCGACGACGGCGAGGCCGTCGTGATCAAGCCGGTGGATTCGGAGGTAGACAAACTGGTCAACACCCTGCTGGCCGAGGCCGAGAACATGGCGGAGAAGGCAGCATGAACACCGCAGAGATCGAGATCGTCCCCTACGTCGACGCACCCTGGGCGCCCCGGCTGGAAGGCGCGCAGTACGCCTACCGGGTGATGCTGTCGGGCAATGCGGTGATGGCAGTAGCCACGCGGGGTGACCGTGACGTGGTCACCAAGTCAGTCAAGAAGCTCGCCGAGCGCCTCAAGCGCGAGCGCCGCGGCCAGCCCGACGCCTGGCGCAACTTCGTCATCAAGGCCGTCGCATGAACCGCTACGAAATCGATGCCGAGGCCGCGCAGCGCATCGCCGAGCAGGTGGCGGCGGGCAACTGGGTGAGTCTGTGGATCAACCCGCTGGGCATCTCTGTGGCCATCCACAGCGCGCCGCGCCCGGAGGATGCCATGCAGCGCCACCTTGGTTCCAACCTGTCCGCCACCGGGCCTATCAGCGCCGCGATCTGCAAGGCTGCCGAGGCGGCGGTAAAGAGTTCACCCCCTCAGCGTGTCGCCCGCGCCAAGAAGCGCAAAGCGTAATCGCCGGGGTGCGTCACCTGCCAAGTGGTGAGGCAGCACGGGCAGACGTGCACAACCAACGCAACGGGGGTACATCATGAACACACGCAACATAACAGCCCTGATCCTGCTGGTGGCCGGCATCGGCCTGATGCAGTACCACGCCATTTTGTTCTGGTCCGAGCACGTCGACGCCGCCACCGGCTGGGCCTGGTCCCTGCTGCTCGAAGGCGCCGCCCTGTGGCTCTGGTCGAGCCGTCGCGCCGCCCAGCGCGCCCTGGCCCTGGTGGCCACCGTGCTGGTCCTGGCCGGGCCGTTGTACCAGGTCAGCGCCCCGCTCATCACCGAATGGCAGGCCACCGACCGCGGCGCCATCGCCAACGTCGAGCGCCGCGCCGCCCTGGCGGCCGAGATAAGCAGCCTTGAAACGGCCCTTAACGCCTACCTCAAAAACTCAGAGGCCCGCGTCGGCTGGGCGCAGCGCATCGATGCCACCCAGGCCCGCCTGGATACGGCGCGCAGCGAGCTGACGGCGGTGATCGCCGCCGCCGCCGAGCCGGTGCGCATGAGCTGGCAGCGCCAGGCCGTCATCGCCATGCAGGCCATTGCCCTGGTGCTGTTCCAGATCATGGGCGTGATCGCCATCCGCACCCTGGCCGTGGCGTACCAGGCCAAGCCTGCCGCGCCGCAGGAGCCCCAGCGCAACCCCACCCCGGCCGCACGCCACGCCAGGCTGGCGCGGGCGGCCTGACGGTCATCAGCCTGGACGAACGGAGAAGACGCGATGAAACAGCACCCGACGAAAGAGCAGTGGCAGGAGATCGAGAAGAAGCTGTCCAGCCTGTTCGATGGCGTCTATCTGCGCTGCGATGGATTCGTGGTCTACGCCAGCCTGGTGCGCGCGTCCATGACCAGGCTGTGTATTCAGCCCTATGTGGACGGCGTGCTGGCCGGTGCGTGGTTCCTGTCAGCGGAAGACGGCACCTACCCAGAACAGGCGGTGCGGTTCTACCGGCCCGTAGACAAGTGGAGGTACCAGCCGAAATTCGTGAAGGGAATGGAGAAGGCCATCGGCAAGCGCCGCTGTCAGGCCGAGGGGTATTACGACAAGCGGCGTTACTACATGACCACCTGGGGCGCGCCTGCCGCCTTCATCCGGCACCTGAAAGTGAACAACGAGCGCATCGAGGTGATCGACCGGGAAACCCACGACCGCGAAGTCGCGGCCAAGGGCAGCCAGCAGGAAGCCTTTGTGGAGCTGCTGACCGATGCACAAGCCTGACGCTCAGCAGGCCCGCCGCACCGAGCTGGCGAAGATACATATGGGCGCCAAGCAGATCGGCCTCAGCGATGACAGCTACCGGGACATGCTCTGGTGCATCGCCCGCGTACGGTCCGCCTCCGACCTGGACGAGTACGGCCGGAAGAAGGTCATCCAGCACCTGGCCAAGTGCGGGGCCACCTTCAAGCGGCCAGGCCGGCCCACGCCGGCGGCGGACAAGCAGGGGCTGGTGGCGAAGATCCGCGCGCAGCTTGCCGCCGCTAACCGGCCTGACGCCTATGCAGACGGCATGGCCCGGAAGATGTTCACGGTGGACCGGTTCGAGTGGTGCACCGAGGACCAGCTGCGGCGAATTGTGGCGGCGCTGAATTACGACGCGAAGCGGAGGGCAAAGCTGTGATCGAGAAATACCAGCCAAGCAACGGAACAGAGGGAGAGGCGTTCTTTGAATCCTGGTGTTCCCATTGCCAGCGTGATCGTGCGATGAGCAAAGGACTCGCCATCGACGAATGTGGCGACGACGACTTGTGCGACATCCTAGGCAGGACAATGGCGCTGGACGTTGATGAAACTGGATACCCGGAGGAATGGCAGTACGACGACAACGGGAGGCCGTGCTGCACGGCGTTCGTGCCGGCGGGCGATCCGGTACCGGAACGCCCGCCGGCACACGGCTGACATGTTTGGTAACGCATAACGACCAGCTTAACGCGACCGGCGTCAGCCGGGTCGCGGTTGAAGCGCCTGTTGGGCGCGAGGATTGATCATGAGCATGGAATACATCCGCACAGCCTACGGCGTCCCAGCACGGCGCGGTGGGCGCGTGAAATTCACCGGCGGCGATGCCGGGACTATGGGCACGATTACCGGGGCGCGAGGCCATTACCTGCGCATCCGCCTGGACGGGCACAAACGGGCCATGTCGTACCACCCGACATGGGAGATTGAGTACATGACGCCCAACGGCCGGCGTGAGGGGCGCGAGTGAAACGAGCGTCACTCTCGACGCCGTGGTTATGTGCCGATTTGGAGGAGCTATGCCCTGCTACACGATACACCCAGAAGGCGGCGGAACCATGTTCCTCTGCGGAGATCTTGGCCCTCACTGCGGCGACGCGAATTGTGGCGACGTGGGAACGTACCTGTGCGACTACCCGGTGGGCGACGGCAAGACGTGCGAGATGCCGCTGTGCCACGGCCATGCTTTTGAGGTTGCGCCGGAGATCCACTATTGCCCTGGCCATGCGCTGATGTGGCGAGAGTTCAAGGAAAGCGGCGGGGTGAAACGAGAACTGGAAAACGTGGTGCCGCACAAAGGAACGCTCCGCATAACCGGCAGGCCGACGGCGGCACGCCGTTGGGCTGTCCGAGTTGATGCGGTTGTTCGGCGGCAACTGAAAGGACGGGAACATGAACGAGATGCAACTTGAGCGCTGGAACCAAGTGAGCCTTGGGCTGGCGCGCAGCTACGCGGATTTGACGCCGGTACGAAAAGCAAAGCTGCTGGCTGCCGTTGAGGACTGCATTGACTGGGTAGTTTGCAACGGACTGGAGACGGTCGAGGACTGGGATAGTTCGGTGCGCTACGGCAACGGCTGGCACGAATACTACGAATCTGCGGGCGCGCGGGTCGATACCTACCTCTGGGACAACCGCTACGAGTTCGAGCGGGAATACAAGAACGGAAACGTCGAACTCGTGAGGGGCCGATTCGGCGACATGCTGGCGGCCTGCGTCCGCGCCGGTTTCGATCTGGCTGTCGCGCCGAGCGCGGGAGTAATCGGATTCACGGTCGGCGACCTGCGCGACATCTTCGACGGCGAGATACCGGATTGGGTGGCGGGATACTTCGAAGACCCGGCAGCGATGCTGAGCGCCGGACGTGACGAAGGCGTGTGGCTTTGACGCCGAACAACAGATTATCCGGAGCGTGCAAGGTATGAGCTACAGGGTAACGCCACGGCAACGGGCAAAACTCGCCGCCATGCGCGCCGCGAAAGAGCGGCTGCGCCTGGAGGGCGATGCGCCGGAGTATCCGGCCGCCCTGCCGCACCTGCGCCGCCGTGTGGTGGTGATCGACTATGACCACGGCCGCGTCGTCCATCGGTTCGATCTGTACCGTTCTGATCGCATCGATTGCTATGACGTGAGCGCCAACGGTGGGGAGTTGCACCGGCGCGTAGGTTGGTCCCGCATCGTGGCCGGTATTCGCAAGCTGTTCCCGCGCGTCATGTCGCCGAGGCAAATATGACATTGCAAGAGCAGGGTTTCAGGTTCATTTGCCGCGATGGTGCGTGTAATTGGATGCACCCAGCAGAGGTGCAGCCAAATGATGTGGACTGCACAGATATGGACGAAGACGAATTTGAGGCGTTTGTTTTTGGTATTAGCTCATGCAACTGACCCGCTGCCCCGTGTGCCACTCCCGCATCGGCCTGGAGCAGCTCGTCCAGGACGAAGCCGGGCGCGAGTTGCTGGCGCTGCTGGCGCGGGCTCCTGATTGGCTGGCGGCGCCGCTGGTGTCGTATCTCGGCCTGTTCCGTCCGGCCACGCGAGACCTCGCCAACGACCGCGCGCTGCGCCTGGCGCGGGAGGCGCTGGAGCTGCACGCCGATCACGGCCTGCTGACTCAGGCGCTGGCGGAGACGGTGCAGGCGATGCGGGCCAAGCAGGACAAGGGGCAGTTCAAGCCGTTGGCCAACCATGCCTACCTGAATAGCGTTCTGGAGTCCGTGGCATCGGCTGGTGCGCACTGCGCACCCTACAACGGCGCTTCAATGGCCGTTGTACCGGCAGCGAAGGGGCCGCAGAGCAAGACGGCGGCCTCCATGATGGCGCTGCGGGAGGAGTGATGGAGCCGGCGCCGAAGTGGTTCCGCGTGGCGATCAGCGAAGGGCTGATCCGTTTGGTGGCGCTCAGCCTGCCGAACACGCCTTCGCACGAAACGATCGAGCTGACGAAAGAGGCGTGGATCGCGGCGTTGTACGAGGGGCGTGTGTGGGTGGAGTCGGACGCGGGCCGCATCGCCGCCGGCTTCCGCTCGCTGGCCCGCAAGGTGGATCGCTGGCCCGCGCCACGCTTGCTGCTCGACCACCTGCCGGCGCGGCCTGAGCTGCCCAAGCTCAACGCTCCGGCGCCCAGCCAGGAGGAGCGCGAGACCAACAAGCGGCGCATGCGCGAAATGGTGCGCGGCGCGATCAAGGGGGTGAAGGCATGACACAAGAAAGTCTGCTGCCGGACGCGCATCTGCCGGAGGATGCGCTGGCGCACATGGATGACGCCGACGTGCGCCAAGCCTGGCCGCGCAACCTGGTGGCGATGGTGGATGTGGTGATGGCGCGCCTGCGGCGCCTGGGTGTCGACGATGAGACCGCCCGGCAGCACGCCGCCGCCGCCATGCACGCCCTCTCCGAGTACCACGGCGGTCGCCAGTTCTACCTGCCCAAGGGTGACACACTAGAGATCGCCCTGCGCAACAAGCGCATCTGGGATGAATTCACCGGCCACAACGTCGAGCAGCTGGCCGTGCGTTACGGATTGACCTTTGTGCAGGTATACAGCATTCTGCGCGAGCAGCGCGCCCTGCACCGCAAGCGCGTCCAGCCTGATCTCTTTCCTGCCGACAATTAAAACGCTTTAACCCCACCTTGAACACCGGCCGCCCCACACTGGCGGCATGGACTTCACCAAGCTCATCGACAAACTGCGCGCCTGGCCCTGGCTGGTCGCGGCCCTGATCACAACGCTGATCGTCGGCCTGCTCGCGCCGCACCAGCTCGGCCTGTTGGCCTGGGCGCTGTCCAAGCTCTCCCTCGGCGCTTACCTCGGCTATTGGGTCGACCGCTCCCTATTTCCCTATGCGCGCCCTGACCGCATGGTCGAATGGATGCCCGATCTGGCGATGCTGCGTCGTGCAGTGATCGTGGCGGCGTGCGTCATCGCCCTGGGACTGGGGGTGTAGCGTGCGCGCTATTGCCATCACACTGCTGCTGTTGCTGGTAAGCGCCCATACCCACGCTGCTGCTGTACCCGCTGCCGCGCACAAACACCGCCACGAGCTGACCCGCATTGCCCGTCAGGAATGGGGCCTCGATGCGCCGGTGTCGCTGTTCGCGGCGCAGCTGCACCAGGAGTCGAGCTGGCGTAGCGAGGTACGCAGTCCCTACGCCGAGGGCCTGGCGCAGTTCACGCCCGCCACCGCCGCCTGGATCGTTTCCAGTTACCCGCACCTGGGCGAAGCCACGCCCTATTCGCCCACCTGGTCGATGCGCGCGATGATGCGCTACGACTTGCACATCCTGTCCGCCATCCATCCCTGGAACCACAGCAGCATTCCCGCATGTGATCGCTGGGCCTTCACGCTCTCCGGCTACAACGGAGGCCCCGGTTGGATAGCGCGCGACCGCAGTCTGGCCGCAACAGCAGGCGCCGACCCTGATCGCTGGTTCGGCCACGTCGAGAACCACACCGCCCGCGCCGCCTGGGCGCGCAAAGAGAACCGCGCCTATCCGCACCGCATCCTGCACACGCTGCAACCCCTATACCACGCCGCTGGCTGGCCGGGAGTACTCCTATGTTGAAGTGGACATCGTTTGCGGCCTTTGTGTTGTTCCTCACGACGGCCGCCGCCGGATTATCCGTCGCGCTGCAACAGCGCGATTTGCGCATTGAGGAGAAGGCGCGGGCCGATGAGCAGATCGACAACCTGCACCAGGCCGTGGCCGTGCGCGATCAGGCGTTGGAAGCATGGGGCCGTGTCGCCCAGGAGCAGACGCTGCGCGTGGAGGCTGCCGAGCGTGCCGCTGCTGCGGCGCGCCAGGAGATGCAACGGCGCACCGCCCGCGCCCTGACCGCGCCGGTACCGGCGGATTGCCATGAGGCCGCCAAGTGGATGGCGGTGTGGGGCCGCGAACGGGGGCAGGCATGGGCCGAGTAGCCGCTGGTCTGTGCCTGGTGCTGTTGGCTGGCTGCACGCGCGAGGTGCGCGTGGAGGTGCCGGTGGCCGCCACCACGGAAACCCCCGCCGCCTGCAAGCCGCCGCCCGTTGTCGCCCGTCCGCACCTCCCCATCGCCGACCTAACCGAGCAGTCCACGCCCAAGGAAGTGGCCAACGCCTACGCCGCCTCCATCGAGGCCTGCACCGGCTACGGCACGGAGCTGGAACAGGTGCTGGACGGGTACCGCACTAAAGCTGAAGGCGTCCTAAGTGAGTAACAGGCAATTCGATCTGGCGCAGCTGCGCGAGGAGCAGGAGCGCGAACACGCCCTGGAGCAACACCGGGAGCGGCAGGCCGTGCGCTACGAGGCAGTGATCATCGATGGCGTGCCCTGCTGCGCGGAGTGCCTGGAAGAGCTGCCGGCGCATCGCATCGGGGCCGGCATCTGCGTGCCGTGTTTGAGCGGATTTGAAAAAAGAGGGAAACGCTAGTGGGAGTGGATTACGACGCGGCACGGTTTTGGTGGGAGGTGGGCATGACGCTCGGCCTCCTGGTCAACGTGGCCTACCAATATGTGCTGGCCAAGGGCAAGGCGAACAAGGAGGCCATCGACAACATCGCGGCAACCGTGGACGACATAGATACCCGCGTCACTACGCTGGAGAGCGAAGTACGCCACCTGCCCGACCATGAAGACCTCAGCGAGATACACGAAAAGGTCAACGCCATTGCCAACGGCATGGGCGTCATTCAAGGCGAACTGGCCGCCCTGAACCGGACGCTGGGACTGATCAATGACCACCTGCTGAATCACGGGAGCCGCCGATGAGCTACGCCGACATCGTCACCGAAGACCAGCGCCTGGCCGTGCTGCAGGCGCTGGAGCAAGACCCGGACTACAGCCACAACGAGCACGTCCTGGGTCGTGTGCTTCAGGCCGTGGGCCACGGCATCAGCTCCGACCTGCTGCGCACCCACCTGTCCTGGCTCGCCGAGCAGGGCCTGATCACCACCGACGACCGCGCCGGCTTGGTGGTGGCCAAGCTTACCCGCCGCGGTGAAGACGTGGCCCTGGGGCGGTCGCGCGTGCCTGGCGTGGCGCGGCCTCGGCCGGGGTTGTGAGCATGGCCCGCCCCAGCACCATCGACCGCCTGCCGTCCGACATCCTGGAGCAGCTCCAGGCGCTGCTGCGCGACCCGCGCGTTTCCCAGCTGGACGCCACGGCGCGCATCAACGTCATCCTGGAAGAGCAGGGACACCCCGACCGACTGAGTAAATCGGCGGTGAATCGCTATTCCATGCGCATGGAAGAGGCCGGGCGTCACCTGCGCGAATCGCGCGAGGTGGCCGAGATGTGGATCGCCAATCTCGGCACGGCGCCGGAGAACAAGGTGGGCCAGCTCACCAATGAGTTTGTGCGCACGCTCTCCTTCGACCTCTCGCTGATGATCCGCAAAGCGATGGCCGGAGACCTCGACTGGGGACAGATGCCCGAAGCCGTGGGCATGCTCAAGGATTTGGCGATCACTCAGCACCGCCTGGAGCAGGCGCAGATGCAGAACGTAAAGCGTGAGCAGGAGATACGTAAACAGGCGGCCGAGGCCGCCGCCAGCGCCGCCGAGAAGAGCCTGGTCAGCCAGGGCATGAGCCGCGACTCCATCGACACCATTAAACGCGAGATTCTGGGGATTGCATGACCGCCGCCACCCTTCCCGAGTCGGTCCTGCTGGGCTACCAGAAGCGCTGGGTGGCCGATGAGTCGCCGCTCAAGATCGCCGAGAAGAGCCGCCGCACCGGCCTGACCTGGGCCGAGGCGGCGGATGCCGTCCTGATCGCCAGTGCCGCCAAGAGCGCGGGCGGCACCAACCACTTCTACGTCGGCAGCAACAAGGAGATGGCCATCGAGTTCATCGACGCCTGCGCCATGTGGGCCAAGGCGTTCAACCGGGCGGCCGGGGAGATCGAGGAGGAAATCCTCCACGACGAGGACAAGGACATCCTCACCTACACCATCCACTTCACCAGCGGCTTCAAGATTCAGGCGCTCAGCTCGCGCCCCTCGAACATGCGTGGCCGGCAGGGCAACGTCACCATCGACGAAGCCGCCTTCCACGAGCAGCTGGCGGAAGTACTCAAGGCCGCCTTGGCGCTCACTATGTGGGGCGCCAAGGTTCGCTTGATCAGCACGCACAACGGCGTTGAAAACCTGTTCAACGAGTTGATCCAGGACAGCCGCGCCGGCAAGAAGCGCTACAGCGTCCACCGCATCACGCTGGACGATGCCTGCGCCGATGGCCTGTACCAGCGTATCTGCCAGGTGCGCGGTACCGTCTGGAGCCAGGCGGCCGAGGATGAGTGGAAGGAGAATCTGCTGCGCGACACGGCCACCCGCGAGGACGCCCTGGAGGAGTACTACTGCGTCCCCAAGAGCGGCGGCGGCGCCTACCTCTCCCGCGCCCTCATCGAGGCGCGCATGGTCGAGGCGCCCGTGCTGCGCTACGAGGGCAGCGCGGAGTTCAACGGCTGGCCGGAACACCTGCGCGAGGCCGAGATGCGCGACTGGTGCGAAGAGAAGCTGCGCCCGCTGCTGGCTGTGCTCAATGCCGAGGACGCCCACGCCTTTGGCGAGGACTTCGGCCGCAGTGGTGACCTCACGGTGATCGCCCCGGTGGCGATTGCGCGCGACCTGCACCGGCGCATCCCGTTCCTGGTCGAACTGCGCAACGTGCCGTTCAAGCAGCAGGAGCAGGCCCTCAACTACATCGCCGACCGCCTGCCTCGCCTCCAGGCCGGCGCGCTGGACGCCCGTGGCAACGGCCAGTACCTGGCCGAGCAGACCGCCTACCGCTACGGCGCCGGCCGCATCGAGACGGTGATGCTGTCGCAGTCCTGGTATCTGGAGCACATGCCCAAGCTCAAGGCGGCGTTCGAGGACGACCTGATCAGGCTGCCGCGTGACCGCGACGTGCTCGACGACCTGCGCGCCATCCAGGTGATCAAGGGCATCCCGCGCCTACCGGAAGGCAAGACCGGCGACAACAAGAACCGCCACGGCGACGCCGCCATCGCCATCGCCCTGGCCTACTACGCCAGCCAGATGGAGACGGTGGCCATCGACTTCACCCCCGCCCCGTCCACAGGCGGCGACTGGAGCGGCGCCGGCAATGACGACGACAAAACGACTTCAGGAGGCGCGTGGTGAAGAAGCGCAAAAAAGAGAAGCTGGCACAGACACTCGCCTTGCAAGAGCAGCAGACCGACTCTGAGGCCCGCGTTGGCCTCATCAAGCGCGAGTTTGCCGAGCACCCCAGCAAGGGCCTCACCCCGGCCAAGCTCTACCAGATCCTGGAGGCCGCCGAGCAGGGCGACCTCAAGGCGCAGCACGAGCTGTTCGACGACATGGAGGAGAAGGACCCGCAGATCGCCTCCGACCTCGCCAAGCGCCGCCAACTCGCCGCCGAGCTGGAATGGCAGATCGTGCCGCCGGACAATGCTTCTGCCCAGGAGAAGAAGGCCGCCGAGTTCTGCGCCGAGGTGTTCGCCGGGCTGGAGGTCGAAGACCTGATCATCGAGCTGGGCAGCGCCATCGGTCACGGCTGGGCCAACCTGGAGCTGCCCTGGACCCGCGACGGCTCGCTGCGCCTCATCGAGCAGCCCATCTTCCGGCCGCACTCCTGGTTCAAGCTGCACCCTGAGCGCCAGGACGAACTGCGCCTGCGCGACGTGTCCGTCGAGGGCGCCGAGCTGTGGCCCCTGGGCTGGGTGCAGCACCGCCACAAGGCCAAGGCCGGCTACATCGCGCGCGGCGGCCTGCACCGCGTCCTGGCCTGGCCCTATCTGTTCCAGAACTACGCCCTGGGCGACCTGGCCGAGTTGCTGGAGATCTACGGCCTGCCGGCGCGCATCGGCACCTACCCGCGCAATGCCACTGACAAGGAAAAGGCCACCCTGCTGCGCGCCGTCACCAGCCTGGGCCACCGCGCCGCAGGCATCATCCCGGAAGGCATGGCCATCGAGTTCAAGGAGGCCGCTGACGGGAAGGCCGATATGTTCCAGGCGATGCTGGACTGGTGCGAGCGCTCGAAGGCCAAGGCTATCCTCGGCGGCACGCTCACCAGCGGCACCGGCGAGGGCACCAACACCAACGCCCTCGGCAATGTCCATGAGCGCGGCCTGCAGAGCATCATCAGATCCGACGTGCGCCAGTATGCCGGCACCATCGGCCGCGACATCCTCCGGCCCCTGGCGGCGCTGAACTTCGGCATCGAGGACCGCCGCCGTGCCCCGCGCTTCTTCCTGGATACCGGCGAGGCCGAGGACTACAAGCTGCTCGCGGAGAGCCTGCCGGTGTTTGTCGATATGGGTGCCCGTGTGCCGGTGTGGTGGCTGCACGAGAAGACCCGCATCCCGCAGGCCGGCGAGAAGGAGGAAATCCTCCAGCCGCGCGCCGCGCCGCAGCCTTTCGGGGCGCTGAAGGCCGTGGCCGCGCTCAAGGCGGCGGCGCCGGCCGCCGGTGCGCCCGATGCCACCACCGCCCAGCTCGACCGCCTGCAGGCCGAGGGAGATGCCGCCATTGAGACATGGGTTGAGCAGGTGCGCGCCCTGGTAAACGAGGCTGGCAGCCTGGAAGAGCTGCGTGACCGGCTGTTGGAACTGTACCCGGAGATGGACCCGGCGCGGTTCGCCCAGGTGATGGGTGACGCCCTTGCCGCCGCCCATTTGGCTGGCCGTTTCGACATTATCGAAGGGGTATAAATGGCCTCCGCCGCCTACGTCTCCCTGCCCTTCGCCGAGCAGATCGACTTCTTCCGCCAGAAGGTTGATGTCTCCACCGCCGCCTGGACCGACATCTACGCCGACGAGCATGACCACGCCTTCATGGTGGCCGGGGCACGCGGCGAGGTGCTGACGGATTTTCGCGCAGCGGTGGACCGCTTCATCAGTGAGGGGCGCACCCTGGCCGAGTTCCGTCAGGAGTTCGATGCCATCGTGGCCCGCACCGGCTGGGCCTATAACGGTGGGCGCAACTGGCGTTCAAGGGTGATTTACGAGACCAACCTGCGCCAGAGCTACAACGCCGGGCGCGAGGCGCAGATGGAGCGCACCAAGGCCACGCGTCCCTACGGCCTGTACCGCCACGGCGGTAGCGCCGACCCGCGCCCCGAGCACCTGGCCTGGAATGGCCTGGTGTTGCCGCTGGACGATCCCTGGTGGGCCACCCATAGCCCGCAGAACGGCTGGGGCTGCAAGTGCAAAAAGTTCACCTTGTCCGAGCGCGACGTAAAGCGCATGGGCCTCCAGGTGGCCAAGCAGGCCCCTCCGATCGAGTGGGAAGAGAGGGTTGTGGGCAGCCGTGGACCGAGCCCGCGCACGGTGCGCGTGCCCAGGGGCATCGAGCCGGGATTCGAGCATCGCCCCGGTACCGGCTGGATAGAGGCCAGCACGCCGCGCCCCATTGATGGCCCGCCGCCGGTCTATGTTCAGACGGGCGGCCCCAAGCCGCCCATGCCGCGAGCCAGGCCGCTAGGCATTAAACCATTTTCGCCGGCCGAGCCGTCAGAACAGGCCTACGCACAGGCGTTCCTGGATGAGGTGGGCGGCATCAAGGGGCGGCAGGCGTTCCTATATAAGGATGCCGCCGGGGAACTGCTTCCCTTGTCGGCGGAGCTGTTCCGCAACCATCGCGGCCAATGGAAAGGGTTCAAGAACGGACGCCACGACTACCTGCACGTACTGGCCGGCGCTCTCTCGGACCCGGACGAAATATGGCTGACCTGGCAGAACTTCGGCGACAAGGGGCCTACGGTATTGCGGCGCCGTTATATCCGCGTGTTGCCAGGCGATGAGGACGGCGTGGCGGTGTTCGAGCTGGGCCGGAGCGGCTGGCGGGAAATCACGGTATTTCACGTCACCGACGCCATCGCCAAAGAGCATGGCTTTGAAAGCGCGGCGGCATATATTGATTGGCAGCGGGAAGGATTGCGCCTCTATGCACGAGGAGAGAGCGGTCAGTGATGCCACCCCATCACTGGCCTAGCCTGGCGCTTACTAGAGCTTGCCGGGTGGGACCCCAACGTCAGACCATGCGCCTATTATAGGAGTCAATAATGGCCGGTGCCAGCATTCAGATAGAAATCGACGACCGCGAAGTCCTCGCCGCCCTCCAGCGCCTGGTGGATGCCGGCAGAGACCTCAAGCCGGCCTTTGAGCAAATCGGCGAATACCTGGACCTGGCCCACCGCCAGCGCTGGGACCGCCAGGAAGCCCCGGACGGCACGCCCTGGGCGCCGCTGTCGCCAAAGACGCTGGCGCGCAAACACAAAAAGGGCCGCCCGCTCGATACCCTTGTTGAGTCTGGCGATCTGCGCGATCTGCTGCGTTATCAGGCCAGCGATGACGGACTGGAGTTCGGGACCGACCGCCGCTATGGTGCCCCCCACCAGTTCGGCCGGGAGGAGGCAGGAATCCCGGCCCGGCCGTTCCTCGGCCTCAGCGAGGACGACAAGGCGGCCGTCCTGGACATCCTCCAGGAACACCTGGAAGGCGGACTGGGAGGGTGATCCGGCCGGCCGCCCGAGAGGCCGCCTAAGCCGTTTTAGGGGGGTGACCCGCAACCACCGGGCGCTGATGGGGTCAAAAATGGGGCTGGCGGGGAATTAAACGGGTTTTAAATGTATGGCAAGCCCGGCCGATAGCCTGTATGGGTAGGTAGGCGGTTATTACCCCCCCCCATCAGCCCGATTGCTCTTATCGTCAAATTAGGACTATATTTCCCGGACGCGCGTTCCATATATGAGACAGCCCGGGCCGAAACCCCGGGCATTTTGCTGTGTGCTGATTATTTGTATCAACGGCTTTTTGGCCGTTGCGCTCATGGAGTGAGTACAGGGAGGGGACATGAACAACGTAAATGAGTACCGAGCCATTATAGAAAGGTTTGCGCACGAGCGGATAAACCAGCGTGTATCTAATGGCATGGCTGTGCATGCGGCCGTACTGCTCGAAACCATGTTCAAACATGCCGCTGCGGAGATGCGTATTTATACTGGCGAGCTGCACCAGGACGTGTTCGGTCAGAGTGGAATCGTTGATGCCGCGAAGGGGTTTCTCTCAAAGCCTTACGCGCGCCTGCGCATACTGATCCAAAAGGAGCATGATCTCGCCTGGGTGCATGACCACCCGCTGATTAGGGCGGCAAATGGCATGGCAGCACCGCACGGTGATGTAGAAGTGCGTTTTGCCTCCGGTGTCTATGCCAGCGATAAGGCGAATCACTTTGCAGTCATGGATAACGATGGGTACCGTTTCGAACTGCAGCACGAGAACTGCCAGGCTGTGGCAAACTTCAATGAGCCTCGCGTTGCCAAGAACCTGTTGAACGTTTTTGACCAGGCGTTCGAGTTGGGCATCGCTCCCAAATAGGGAGATTAATTCAGGGATGATAGTTGATGGAGCTGAGCGCGCTTAACTCGCTTGCAGAAACTGGGGTTGGATTAAACCTTGCATTTAGTTTGGTCAAAAGCATCCGGACACGGTTCGTCGACCGGTTCGGCATGGCACTTGAGATCGGTGTAAAGGCAATCCTTGCCGACCTGTCGGATACACGCTACGCAAAAAATGGGCCTCTTTCTCCAGGCGTGGTCAAGACAGACGATATAGTGCAGGCATTTCAGCGCAGAACTCAAAAGTTGGAAGTGTTCTTCGTCTCGGTAGCTTTTCTAGTGGCTGCAGGGTTAGTGTATTTTCTGTTGCGTTCATCCATTGATCCGGCAATCGATCCCGGAATTGGATGGGCGTGGGCAATGTTCTGTTTGGTATGGGCACCCATCGTTATGACAATGGTGGGGCAGTGGGTTTTGTATCGATATGCAGCTCATTGCCTCAAAAAACGCAGGAAGGAATATAAGATATCCGTTGAGCTGATGGTGGACATTGCGCCACCGCAACCGTAGAACGGCAATCGAATGTACCACCTTCAATAATTAAACCGCTTTAACCCCACGCCCGATCCTCCCCCCTCTACGATGCGCCCATGTCCAAGGGCGCATCCACTCATTCCAAGAACCCCCGCCAGGCCGTTGCGGTCCTGACCGTCTCGCTGTCTCCCGGCGCCGAGCTGGTGCAGCTGACGCCGGACGGCGTTTTCCGCGCCCGCGACGGACGGCCCAAGGCGCTGCCCGGCTGGAAGATTGACCCCGCCATCGCGCAGCGCGTGCTGGCGCGTCTGCATGCCCGCAAGAATCGCATCGTCGTCGACTACGAACACCAGACCCTGCTGGCCGAAAAGAACGGCCAGCCCGCCCCGGCCGCCGGCTGGATCGAACCGCTCTCCATTCAGTACCGCGAAGGCGAGGGATTTTTCGCGCCGGTGGAGTGGACCGCGCGCGCCAAGTCGATGATCGAGGGCGACGAATACAAATACATCTCCCCCGTTCTTCCCTATGACCCCCAAACCGGCGAGGTGCTGGACATCCTGCACGTCGCCCTGACCAACGATGCCGCCGTCGATGGCATGGCCCCGGTGGCCGCGCTGTCGTCTCGCTACGACTTAGACCCAGCCACCCCCACAGAGGAGACCGACACCGTGGACCGCAAAGAACTGATCAAGCTGCTCGGCCTGGCCGACGACGCCACCGACGCGCAGATTCAGGCCGCCCTCAAGAACGCCACCGGCGCACAGGCCGCCCTGGCCGCGCTGCGCATCGAGCTGAACCTGGATGAAAACGGCGACGCCTCGGCCGCCATCGCTGCGCTGAAGACCTCCGCCACCGCCGCCAAGCCGGACCTGAGCCAGTACGTGCCCAAGGCAGTCTACGAGGAGACCCGCCAGCAGCTGGCGGAGCTGAAGACGACCAGCGAGACCGGTGAGATGGAGCGCCTGATCCAGGAGGGCCTGGACGACGGCCGCATCGCCGGCAAGGCGACTGCCGATCACCTGCGCACCCAGGGCCTGGCCGCGCTCAAGGCGCACCTGGCGGACTCCCCCAGCATCGCCGCCCTCAAGGCCACCCAGACCCAGGGAAAGATGCCCGCGGACGACGGCAAGGACGGCGACAAGCTGAGCGAGGAAGAGATCGCCGTCTGCAAGGCGCAGGGCCTGAGCCACGAGGCATTCCTGGCGGCGAAGAAGAGCGCCGCTTAACCGCAGCACGACACACCACAGCGAAGAACGCCTAAACCACCGTTCAACGACGAATAGAGGGACAGATAAATGGCCGCATTGACCAAGAACCGCAACACCCCCGAGCGCGGCGGCAGCCGCCGGGGCTTCGGCATGGCCGCCGCCAAGGTGGCATACGCCGGCGGCATCGCCGTGGTGAACAGCTCCGGTTACGCCCAGCCCGGCACCACCGCCACCGGCCTCAAGTGCGTCGGCCGCTTTGCCGAGTACATGGACAACTCGGCCGGCGCCGACGGCGCGCTGGCCGTCGAGGTGGAGAACGGCATCTTCCGTTACGCCAACAGCGCCGACGCCGACGAGATTGCCCTGGCCGACGTGGGCGGCATCGCCTACATCGTCGACGACCAGACCGTCGCCAAGACCAACGCCAGCGGCACCCGCTCTCCGGCCGGCATCATCGATGACGTCGATGCCTCCGGCGTCTGGGTCCGCATGGGCCAGGACGCCCTGGTGGCCACCGCCGGCGCGCTGCTGGCGGCCAGCAACCTGTCGGATCTCACCAACGCCGGCACCGCCCGCACCAACCTGGGTGTGGCCATCGGCTCCGACGTCCAGGCCTACAACGCCAAGCTGGCCCGCGTGCAGATCCAGAACGACGCCACGGTGCACGCTGCCGGCGCCGCCCTGGCCACCTCCGGCATCAACCTGATCACCGGCGGTACCGGCATCGCCGACTTTACCCTGGCGGCCCCTGCCCCCGGCGATCGTTGCGAGATCCGCATCGACTCGCTCAGCTCCGGCGATGTGGTGGTGACCACCGCTGCGGGCGTGACGTTCGACGGAACCAACAACACCGCCACCCTCAATGCTGCGGCCGAGGCCCTCATCCTGGTCTACAAGTCGGCGACCGAGTGGCAGATCGTCGAGAACGTCGGCGCCGTCGCCCTGAGCAGCTTCTAAGTCCGCTCCATCAACCCTCTTGCCAATCAATAAGGAGCCTCACATGAAAAAGTCTTTCGCAACCCTGTTCACCGTGGCGCTGGTCGTCGGACTGGCCATCCTGGCCGGCCCGGCCTTCGGCGCCGCCGTCGCCACCCTGCCGGCGCTGTCTGCCGTCGACCTGGCCGCGCTGCACCAGTCACCCGACCTCATGCAGTTCGCGCTGGCCGGCATCGTGGTCACCCCGGCCAGCCTCAACGCCATCTTCACCGGCTTCAAGGCCAACTTCCAGCAGGGCTTCGACTCCCTCGGCGAGCAGGGCGCGATGTACGAGCAGTACTGCACCACCGTCCCGAGCACCACGGCCGTGGAGGTCTACCCCTGGCTGAAGAGCCTGCCGCGTCTGCGCGAGTGGATCGGCGACCGCGTCATTCACTCCCTCGAAGGCGGCGACTTCAGTATCAAGAACCGGAAGTTCGAGTTGACCGAAGGCGTTGAACGCGATGCCATCGACGACGACACCTACGGCCTGTACGGCCCGACCTTCCAGGAGTTCGGCCGCTCCAGCCGTGAGCACCCCAACGAACTGGCGGTGGAGGTGCTGGAATCCAACCCGCTGTGCTTCGACGGCCAGAACCTGTTCGACTCCGACCACCCGGTGCTGGATGCCTCCGGCGCCGAGCAGTCGGTCAGCAACGACATGGGCGGCAGCGGCCCGGCCTGGTACGTGATGGACCTGTCCCGCGCCATCAAGCCGCTGGTGTTCCAGAAGCGGCGCGGCTACGGCTTCCGCGCCCTGACCAACCTGAACGACTCCGAGGTGTTCCTCAAGGACAAGTTCCTGTTCGGTACCGACGCCCGCGTCAACGTCGGCCCCGGCCTGTGGATGCTGGTGGTCCGCTCCAAGCAGACCTTCAACGCCGCCAACTACGCCCTGGCCCGCGCCCGCCTCACCGCCATGACCGGCGACTACGGCCGCCCGCTGGCCCTGCGCCACACCCACACGATGGTGCCCTCCAACATGGAAGGCGTCGCCCGCAAGGTGCTGGTCAACCATCTGGCCACTGCCGGCGAGACCAACGAGTGGGCCGGCACCAGCCAGCTGGTCATCAACCCCTGGCTGGCGCAGAGCTAAAGCCGACCAAGGTGGAGCCGGCGATCGGCTCCACCCCGTAAAAGGCGCAAGGGACGCGCCGAGGCTTCGCAGGGATGCGCCTCTTCTATATAGGGTGCGCACCGCGCACCAACCGGGAGTAACGACATGGCAACCAAACGGACGAAAGCCGCGCCGGCAGCGAAGAACGCGCCGGTGGCCGCAGAAGCCCCCGGCGTTGGCGCCGGCCAGGCTGCACCGGATACCACCACCGCCGTAGCTGCGGCTGCGCCGCAGGGAGCGGGGAGCGAAGGCGCCCCCGCTCCGGGCCCGGAGACCGAACTGAAGGCCGGCGCCGTCGGCACCATACCGGAAGGCGCCGACCTGGTCGTCCTGGAGGCCAACACACAGGGCAAGGACGAAGTCGAAGCCCTGTTCGTGCGCACCAAGGCCCGCTCCGGCAGCCGCCGCCGCGCCGGTTTCAGCTTCATGCCGACGCCCTACGGCATCGCCCTGGACGCCCTGACCGAGGAGCAGATCGCCGCCATCGAGGGCGACCCGCACCTGGTGGTCGAGCGCGCCACCTTCCCGGCTGACGAGGCCGGCGAGTAACAGGCGATGGCCTACTGCACCCAACAGAACCTGGTCGACCGCTTCGGCGAGGAAGAGCTGATCCAGCTCACCGACCGCGCCGGAGCGGGCACCATCGATGCCGCCGTGGTGCAGCAGGCCATCGACGATGCCGGCGGCGAGATCGACGGCTACGTGTCAGCGGCAGGTCATTCCCTGCCGCTCGACCCGGTACCGCGCATCCTCACTGCCTACGCCTGCGACATCGCCCGCTATCGCCTCTACGACGACGCGGCCACCGAGCAAGTCACCCGCCGCTACGACGACGCGATCAAGTTCCTGCGCAATCTCGCCCAGGGCGTGGTCTCCCTCGGCATCAGCGGCGCCGAAGGCACCGCCGGCACCGCCGAGTTCGACGGCGGTCGCCAGGTGTTTGGTGGAGGTGGATTCTGATGCTCGCCGCCGAGCCGCTGATCGTCGCGCGCCTGGAGGCAAAGCTCGCCGCGCTCAATCCGGTGCCGCGTGTTTTTACTGCGCCGGACCTGGCGGGCGTTGCCGAAGAGCAGCAGGTAACGCCGGCGGTGTATGTGGTGTATGGCGGCCCGCGCATCGGCCAGGTACTGGCCGAAGGCGCCATCGTCGAGCTGGATGAGGTGTGGCACACGGTGGTGGTGGTACGCAACCTGCGCGCTGTGCGCAGCGGTGAGGCGGCGCGGGAGGATGCCAGCGCAATCCTCCAGGTAGTGTTCGGCGCGCTGAGCGGTTGGAAGCCGAGCGCCGACTTGCGCAAGCTGCGCCCCATCAATCCGCCGCGCGCCGGTTACTCGAAGGGCTACGGGTATTACCCGCTGAGCTGGACTATCAAACAGCAAATGAGAGGAGAGCCGTGATGGCCAAGCAGAATGACGCCGCCGAGAAGAAGGCGGCCAAGATGGTCGATGTGAAGCTGAAGCGGGCGCATACCCACGCCGGCAAGAAGCATCAGGCCGACGACGTGATCACCGTGTGCGACATCGATGCTCAGTGGCTGGTAGCCAACGGCGTCGGCGAAATCGTTTAACCAGGAGGGGCAGCCAACATGCAGGGTACTACCAGCGATTACAGCTACATTGGCGTCGGCAAAATCTACATGCGCGACCGCAACGGTTCCGGCGGCCTGGTGCCGATCGGTAATGTCTCGGCGCTGAACTTCGCCGTGGCCGAAGAGCAGAAGGAGCTGATGGACTACACCAACGCCGGCGGCGGTACCCGCAACGAGGTGCGCCGCATCACCGGCGTCGAGGCGAAGATCACCCTCCATGATCTCAGCCCGGACAATCTGGCCCTGGCACTGTATGGCGACAGCTCCATCGTGGCGGCCGGCAGCGTTACCGGGGAATCTGTTTCCGTCAGCGCAGGCGCGCTGATCCCGCTGGCGAATGTTGCCGCGTCGAGCGTCGTTATCAGCCACGGACAGGATTCGTGGGCCGCGGAAACTGCCTACGCGATCGGCGCATGGGTATCCGCCGGCACGCATGTCTATGAGTGCACCACGACCGGTACCTCCGGGGCGTCCTCGCCTGCATGGAAAACCGACGGAACCGATACCACCGACGGCACCGTCACCTGGGCTGATCGCGGCGAGTTTGCGCCGGTTGCCGGCACCGACTACGAGGTGCGACCGGCCGGCATCTGGATTCCGTCCGGTAGCAATATCCAGACACCGACAATCAGCGTTGCCTACAGCCACCCCGGCCAGGACGTGGTGCAGGCGCTGACCCAGGCGGCCGGCGAGTACGAGCTGATGTTCGACGGCATCAACGAGGCCCGCAGCGGCAAGGCATCCGTCATCAACGTGCACCGTCTGCGCTTCGGCCCAGCCGCCAGCCTGGACCTTATTGGCGACGACTACGCCGGCCTGGAGCTGACCGGCAAGGTGCTCTCCGATGACACCCAGGGCGCAGGTCTCAGCCGCTACTTCAAGGCGGCGATGGTGCAGTAACACCGCCATGCCATAGCAACCAGGGAGGGGGCCGCGTGCCCCCTCTCGCATAACAGGACAGACACCGCGCACCATGAGCAACAACCTCGAACTGGCACTCAAGATTCGCGCCCTCGTTGAGGGGCTGGCGAACGTCGAGCAGTTGTCCGGTGAGGTGCGAGAGCTCGCCGATCAGGCCGGCCAGGAACTACCCGATCCCACCGACGACCTGCGCGATGGGATGAACAAAACAAAAGACCTCGCCGGCCAGCTGCAGGCGGAACTGGCGCGCCTGCTGACAGCCGCCGCTCTTGGCAAGTTCGTCAAGGATTCGGTGCAGGCCGTCCGCACCGCCGAGGCGTCGTTCCGTGGCCTGGAGGCGGTGGCGGAGCATACCGGCGTCGGTATTGGCCGCGCCTTCCAGGAAGCGCAGAAGCTGTCCGCCGATGGTCTGATGACCGTCTCGGATGCGAGCAAGGCGCTACAGAACCTCCTGTCCCGTGGCTACGACGTAGAGCAAGCCGTCGCCACCCTGGAGCGTCTGAAAGACGCTGCGGCGTTCAACCGAGCGGCACACCTTTCCATGTCTGAGGCGGTGCTGACCGCCACGGAAGGTCTGAAAAACGAAAACTCCACCCTGGTCGATAACGCCGGCGTCACCAAGAACGTGGCGAAGATGTGGGAGGAGTACGCCAAGAGCATCGGCAAGAGCGCCACGAACCTCACCCAGGCGGAGAAGATACAAGCCGAGTTCAACGGCATTCTGAAAGAAACCGAAGCCCAGGCTGGTAACGCACAGAAGGCACTGGCCGGCATCGAGGGCCAGACCGCATCGCTTAACAAAAATATAAACGAGCTTGAAACGGCGTTCGGTGTGGCGCTGATCCCGGCGCTGACCAACCTCACCGAAGCCGGCAAGATTGTCGTCAACGACTGGATCAAGCCGTTTATTGGCGGCCTGGAAATCCTGTCGATCAAGATCGCCGCTGCGGTCGAGAACATGGGCGCCCTGTGGGACGGCGTAAAGATCGGCGGCGACGGCGCCGCCGCTGCGTTCGAGCGAATCAATCGCAACATGGAGGTCGCCGATCAGATGGCGGCCGAAGTGGTCGATCGCTACGAGGGCGGCCTGATCCCGGCAGCGCAACAGGCCGCCGCCGCTGCGAAGGCGCACGGCGATGCCAGCCAAGCCGCTGGTGATCAGGCTACCGCCGCGACCGACACCGCCGCAGAGGCCGCCGCCAACCTGGTGGCGCAGCTCAACGCCGCAGGCACCGCCGGTACCGGCGCTGGTAAGGCCATCAATGACGCGATGGCCACCATCGACCTCACCAGCGCAGAGGGCGTGCGCGCCCTGGCGCTGGCCTACGCACAGGCCGGCGACAAGGCCCGCGAACTGGACACCGCTGCTGCCAAGACCATCGCCGGCCTCAATGCCGCCGATCTCTCGGCATTCTCTGCGCAGTTGGGTGGCGCCTTTACCGCAGGCACGTCCGGCGCAGAACAGTTGACCCACATCAACGACCTGGTGCTGACCGAATCGTTCAAGCGGCTGGGCCTGACTGCAGAGACTGAGCTCGGCCGCATCAGCCCGAAGGCCAAAGAGGCCATCGGCGCAGTGGATGCCATTCGCAGCACGCTGGAGCGTGCCGGCGCCAGCGGCGAACAGAAGATGCTGGCGCTTGGCAGCGCCATCGAAAAGGCGCTCGGCAGTGCCGATACCCTGGCCGCCGCCGAGGCGATCCGGCAGCGCATCGTTTCGATGGGGCAGAGCGGCGAGCTGGCCGGCAAGCAGCTTGAGCGGGCCATGTCGGCGGCGCAGGGACGCATCGAGGAGCTGACGCCGGGCATCAACTCCGTCGAAGAAGCCATGAAAAAGCTGGGCATAACCAGTCATGAATCGTTGCGGCAGTCAGCCGCCGAGGCGCGCACGGCATTCGAGACCATCCGCGACGGCGGTACCACTATCGAGGAGCAACGCCGCGCGTGGGTTGCGTGGGCGGAAGAGGCAATGCGTTCTGGCGATGCGGCGCAGATTGCCATAGCCGAAGTCGAGGCTGGCATCTATGGGGCATCCGATTCACTGGGTCGGCTGGCGGGTCAGCAGGCGGTTGTTGGCGACGCTACAAGGGACAGCGCGGCCGCATTGCGCGAGCAGGCGCAGAACGCCGCTGCGGCGCGTGTCTCGCTGGATGAATTGGCCGGCTCGGCAGCCGGTGCCGCCAGCTCACAACGTGATCTTGCAGCAGCGACACAGGAGGCGTCAGACGCATCTGGAAGCGTGCGCGGTGCCCAGGCCATCAACTACGATGCCTTGAGCGAAAAAGAACTAGAGCGTGAACTGCAGCGACTGAAGGGGCAAATTGCTCAGTCCTACGGGTCTGGGATGGACGCCAGATATGGTGCAGGTTCGTCCGTTTATTTTCGCGAGCAATGGCAGAAGGAAATCGACCGCGTGAACGCGGCGATGGATAGGCTGCAGGATCGCAGCAGCGAGTCGTCCGCCCGCACCACGCAGCAGCAAACGCAAAAATCCATCGGCACGGTCAACGTAAACTTCCGCTCGCCGGCTGGCGGCATCAGGACTGTCCGCGTCGTCGGCGGCGACGAAAAAGAACTACTGGAGGCGCTGCGTGACTCGCAGCTGATCTCATGACGATCACGCTCACCGACGGCACCACGCCGCTGACCCTGCCCGACGATCTGGACTGGTCGGACGAATACACCTGGCAGCAGGTGGAGCAATCCGCGGAGTACGCGCTGACCGGCGCGCTGGTGGTGGAGGCGGCGACGAAGCAGGCCGGCCGACCGATCACGTTGCAGGGCGCAGACGACCGCGCCTGGATCGCCCGCGCGGCGCTGGATCAGTTGCGTGCCTGGGCGACGGTGCCGGGCCAGGTGTTGCAGCTCGCCCTGCGCGGCAGCACGCGCGACGTGGTGTTCCGCCACCAGGACACGGCGATTGATAACGTCGAGCAGATCCTTTTCTATTCCGACCCGCAGGCTGGCACCTGGTACCGGTGCACACTGCGTTTCATGGAGGTTTAAATGGCAATTACCGATCAGGACATCCGCCTGATGGCGTCCGAGCGCCTCGCCGACACCGAGGACGGCGGCGGGCGCATGACCGGCACCGAGGTGGTGGACGGGGTGAGCAACAACCTGTTCCCGGACGTGTCGGAGCTGGACCGTACCATCGGCCGCGTCGCGCTGCGCAAGGCGTTCCCCGCAGTACTGTCAGAAAACCGCGATCCCTACTACGGCGCCAATGTGATCATCGACCGCGGCCCGGCCGACCCCAACGTGAGCGTGACGCTGTTCAGCACCAAGGACTGGACAGACGAACGCGCGGCGGCGGTGAGCCGCATGGAGAGCTATCTGGCGCGCGGCCCACGCCTGGACGGCTACCTCTACGATCAGCACATCGCAGGGCAAAAGGCGCTGATGATCCTGATGCGCACCGACCGCCAGCCGCCTGTTATCGGCGCGACCATCGTGGTGGTCAAAGACCCCGGCCTCAGCACCGAGGCGCAGCAGTTCGTGCGCATCACCGGCGTTGCGTCGGCCGTACAGACGTTCAGCGGCCCGATCCAGCCCTGCGGCCTGACGACCTACACGCGGCAAGTGGTGACGGTCGAGATCAGCGACGCGCTACTGTGGGACGTGCAGGGCGGCACGCCGCATTGCGGCGACGATACGACGCAGGAGATCGCATCGCGGCTGTATTCGACCGTGGTAGCCGACGCGGCCACCTATGCCGGCATCACGGCGCTGTCTGAGGCGGTCACGACTGGCGCGCTGACGGTGCGCGCCGCCAGCATATTCACCCAGCTGGTGCCGAGCGCACAGACCGAGATACCGATCACCGATGCGACGCCTCATGGCAACAGTGCGATCCCGCTGGCGGCCGGCGGCGAGGCGCAACTGACCACCAGCGTGACCTGGGGACCGGGCGCGCCGCTCTATGTTGGCCAGGGGCTTTTCCCGGGAAGTCTGGCCGTGGAGGTCAGTGGAGCAACGGTCACCGACCGAGCGGGTCTGTTGCTGGTCGATTCGGTTGAGATCGGCACGGTCGACTACAGCTCCGGCATCCTGACCATCGGCACCGGCGGACCAAATTACGGGACCGCCAGCAAAACGATCACGTTCGTGCCTGCGGCGCAGCCGGTACGCGGAACCCAGTCAGCCGGCTGGGATATCACGCCTGAGTCACGCAGCGGCACGCTGGTGTTTCTGCTAGACCCGCGACCCGCGCCCGGCGCGCTGGCAATCCACTACATGGCACAGGGCAAGTGGTATGTGTTGCGCGATGATGCCAGCGGCGCGCTGCGCGGTGCTGACAGTAGCTATGGGTCTGGCGTTGTCAACTACGCCACCGGGTCTGTGGTGGTGACGCTGGGCGCGCTGCCTGATGTGGGCAGTACAACGATCGCCACGTGGGGCACGCAGACGCAGGAGATCGACCGCAGCGGCGCGGCCGTTTATGCGGAACAGCTGCTGTCCGTGCCGACGGCTGAGGGCACGCGCCTGACGCGCAACGGCGTCACGCTCACCTGGCCTGACGGCCTCGGCGGCAACTATACGGCGGCCGCAAATGCGGCGGGCGATCTCAGCGGCGACGCCACCGGCCGCGTCAACTATGCGGACAGTACGATCAGGTTTCGCCCGAATGTTCTGCCGCCATCAGCGGCGGTGATCACGGTGTCCAGCAATTACAGTCTGGCGTCCACCTCCATATCAGGCATCGATGGCAGCACAATCACGCTGAGCTCGTTGCCTGCACCTGGCAGCGTGGAGCTGGTGATCCCTGTTACGCACAACGGTACGGTGCGCGGGCAGATCACGATCGTCGACGACGGCGCCAACGGACTCAAGGTTGCGGGCGCCGCAGGCGTGTCTGTGACTATCGGGACCGCCATAGGGTCCATCAACTACGACACCGGCGTGTGCAGTCTGTCGTCTGGTCTCAGCGGTAGCTACACGACCACCGTCACGACCATGCGTCTGATGGGGGAGGAATCATGAGTTCGACCGGCACCACGGCCGTCAATATGGCCGTCACCGAAACGCAGGCCGCGAGCGGCACGCTGGCGCTGGTGCACAGCGCCGCCACGGTCACCTATCTGTCGGGCAACCCGCTCGGCGCGATGCCGGACTATGTGTTCGACTGGACGCCGTCTATCGATCTCACGCCGGGCTATGCGGAGACGATTGTGCCCGGTAGCGTGCGCCTGTCGTTCGGCGGCAAGAGCATGATCGATCGCAGCGGGCGCATGGATCAGGACATTAACCACGCCACCGGCGCCGGCACCGAGGCGGGCCAACTGAGCTACACCAGCGGGGAGTTCACGCTGACCGCCTGGACGCCTGGAGCGGCCAACAGCGGCACCCTGCAGGCCATGTTGACGCAGTACGGCAGCCTGGCCGTGAGCGACGTGGTGTTCCGCACCGCGGCCGCGCCCATTCGCAGCGGCTCGCTGATCGTGCAGTACCAGTATGAGGACACGCCGGGCGTCGTCACCGTCACCAGCAACACCGACGGCACCATCACCGCCGCCGACCTCGACGGCAAAGTGGATTTCAGCACCGGTATCGTGCGTCTGCGTTTAGGCCGCTGGGTGACGGCAGCAGGCAACGAAGGGGAATGGTGGTATCACGCCGACGCGGTGCGTGACGGCCTGGCATTCCAGCCGCGCCTGGCGTTGCTGGATACGCTGGTCTATGCGGCCGTGGCCTACGCCTATATCCCGCTCGACAAGGACATCCTCGGCGTCGACGCCGTGCGCCTGCCCACCGACGGCCGCGTGCCGGTGTATCGCGTCGGCAATGTCGCCGTGCTGCACCACACCGGCGAGGTGGAGATCGCCACGCCGAGCAACGGCCAGATCATCGATGTGGGCCGCACGCGCCTCTCGCGTGTGGAACTGTTCGAGGCGACCGGCGTTCAGGTAGCCACGGCAAAATATGCCGCCGACCTCGACGCCGGCACCGTGGAGCTGCTGGACGTGGCAGGCCTGACCGCGCCGCTGCGGCTGGAGCACCGCATCGAGGATATGGCGCTGGTCAGCGATGTGCAGATCAGCGGGCACATCACCCTGACCCGCCCCGTCTCGCACGACTACCCTGCGCCCGGCGCGTACATCAGCAGCGCCCTGGTGATCGGCGACATGCAGGCACGCGCCACCGCGCCGTTCGACCAGGCCACATGGACGGGTGAGTGGTCCGACTCTGTTGTCGGCAGCGAGACCAGCGCGGAATACAACTCCGTGCTGTATCCGATCGTCGCGACCAACATCGGGACGATGCAGGAGCGCTGGGCGATGATATTCAACAGCCCCACCGAGGTGCGCGTGGTAGGCGAGAGCGTCGGCCAGATCGCCGTGCTGCCCATCGCCAACGTGATCGCGCCCATCAACCCGGCCACCAACGCACCGTATTTCACCATCGACCCGCTGGGCTGGGGCGGCGGCTGGAGCACCGGCAACGTGCTGCGCTTCAACACCATCGCGGCCAACTATCCGGTGTGGATCGCCCGCACCGTGCAGCAGGGGCCGGCCACAGAACAGAGCGACGGCTTCCGCGTGCAGATTCGCGGCGACGCCGACGCATAACAAGGAGCAACGATGAGCACAGTCCCCGTCAAATGGTTCATGAGCACCATGCAGGGCGCGCCGCGCCTGTCGGGCACGGCCGGCGACATGATCGGCCTGCTCGACGCCTGCCTGATCAACGGCTTCAACGTCACTGCGCCCAACAGCCTGGCCGTGCTTGGCGGCATCGCCTCGCTGTACTACTCGGGCGGCGGCCACGGTTACGTGCTGCACCAGGTTATTGCTGTCTCCGGCGCCACGCCGGAGGCGCTCAACGGCGAATGGCGGGTCACCGAGGTGGACGCAAACTATGTGCGTTTCGCCGCTCCCGGCGAGCCGGACGGTACCGCCAGCGGCACCATCGGCGTGCGCGCCGCGCCGCTCGGTTGGGACAAGGTGTTCTCCGGCACCAACAAGGCGGTGTACCGCTCTACCGACGTCGCCGGCACTCGCCTGTATCTGCGCGTGGATGACACCGCTGCGCAATACACCTACGCGCGCGGCTACGAGGAGATGACGGACGTTGATACCGGCACCGGCCTGTTTCCCACCGCGGCGCAGAGTTCGTGGGGCGTGACGTGGCCCAAGAGCAACCAGGCATCCACATCGGCGCGCAACTGGCTGGTGATCGGAGACACGCGCATTGTGTATGCATTCGTTGCCTGGAGTTCGAACTATTCGGACAACTACGATGGTAACGTGTTTGGCGATATCCAATCATTTAAAGATGCAGATACATACAGCTCGATCATTTTCGGGACAAACAGTCAGACGCCGGTTTTTCCGGGCCAATACTTTTCGCAGCTAAACAAGACCGACGGCAAATATATATCGCGTGCACTGTCGCAGACTGGCGCAGCTATCCTGGTAGCGTCTGTAGGGTCTGGTGTGACCACCTTTCTGGGGTTGACCGCAGCAACCTATCCGGCTCCGGCCGACAACGGGCTGCATCTGCATGAGCCTGTCTTGATCCTGGATGGCACGTCCGCCACCTCCCCTGTGCGCGGCCAGTACCCAGGACTGCTGCAGTGCGTGCAGAACATTCCATTGTCACACGCCGACATCGTACAGATCGGTGGCGACTATGTGATCCTGGTTGCTGCGGCCTACAGCGCCATACAGGGTCGCTGCGCGTTCTACCTCACGAGGCCCTGGCGATGACCGTGCGTATTTTCGGGGCAATGCTGCGCAGGGATATGGAGGACGGAGGAGATCGTCGCATCACGGGTACCGTGACCTCTGACGGATCACCTGCGGTGCGCCGCGTGCGTCTGTTCGATCAACCGACTGGCCGCCTGCTACGCGAAACCTGGAGCGCGCCGGATGGCACCTATGCGTTCGACTGGATTCGTGCCGGCACGTTCATCACATTGGCTCACGACCACACAGGCCAGTTCGACCCGGCCGCAAAATCCGACCTGATACCGGAGCCGATGCCGTGATCCTGCGTCGCTCGACCAGCCTCAAAAATCTGCGCGCGCAGGCCCATGCCGTCGCGCTGGCCGGCGGCACGCTGCTGATCTACGGCGGCGCGATGCCGGCTACCGGCGGCGGTGATATTACGGACCAGGTGCTGCTGGCGGCGTTCAACCTGCCTGTTCCTGTCGGCACGGTGGACGACGGCGTGTTCGCCCTCGCGGCGGTGGCCGATGTGTTGGCGCTGGCCGACGGCATTGCCGCCTGGGTGCGCGTGCTGGACAGTGTGGACGGCTGGCTGATGGACCTGGACGCCGGCGGCGCCGGCAGCGGCGCGGCGATCATCATCAGCCCGGCGCAGCTCTACGCCGGCGGCGTCGTCCGCATCGAGCGCCTGCGCCTCATCGAGCCGTAATCCATGAGCGGCGCAGACCTCCAGCTGCGCATCCCTCGCGACGGCACCGCCGACCTCCACCTAGGCGCCGGCGTGGCGGAGGCGGCCGTCATCGACACCGAGCTGCTGCTCGATGAGATCGCCGTCGATGCGCTGCTCGCCCCGGTTTATATCGTCGATGCCGACGTGCTGCTCGATGAGATCACCGCTGACTCCTCTGCCCGCTACCTGATCAATGTCTGGCGAGGTCCCAGCGCCACGTCGCGTGCCGTCCACCAGGACGGCTCGCGCTGCGAGACGCACGCAGGCAGTCCCTGGCAGGATGGCGCACGCCGCCGCCCGAGCCGCGGCGAGCAATGGGGGCTGGCGGCGGCTCTGCCATCGACTACTGGCGCACCCTGGCAGGAGAGCGCGCGTCTGCGCAGCGCCGGCACCGATAGATGGGAGTGCGCCACGCCGCACCACGGCCGCAGCGGCGGCGCCTGGGCCGTGCCGCCGCGCCAGAGCAGGGCGAGCAGCGACACCTGGCAGACGGGCCGCCAGGTACAGGACAGCCGTGCAGGCACCTACCGCCACCCGCCGCGCCAGCAGACACGGCCCGCGCTGCCCTGGGGCATCGGCGAGGCGCGCAGCCTGCTGGCGGCGCTGGGGTACGTCATGTACCGCGCACCGCACCGGCAGAGCCGCCGCATCCCCTGGGACGTTGCCGGCCGCGTAGAGGCGCTGTGGCCGCGCCCGGACATTTGGATTCCGCCGGAGCCGGAGCCGGAGCCGTACCGGCCAACGCCCGATCTCGATCTGCGCTGCCAGCGCGACGGCACCGCAAACCTGCCCATCGGCCGCGTCTGCGTCAACCTGCCGCAGGGCGATCACACCATCCCCATCAGGAGGGTCTATCTGATGATCCACGACATCGAAGTGGTGCGCCTGCCGGACCGCACGCCGATCCATGCCAGCCGCCTCAATATCAGTCTCGATGCCGACGCCTGGGCGTGGCAATGGAGCGGCAACCTGCTCGGCGCCGCCGCGCTGGAGGCGGTACAGCCCGACCAGGATGGCCAGCCCGTCACCCTGGAGGCGACGATCGACGGCTACACCTGGCACCTGCTGGTGGAGGACTGGACGGAGGATCGGGAGTTCGGCAGGCGCGGCGTCAGCGTCAAGGGCCGCGGCCTGACCGGCTGGCTCGGCCAGCCTTACGAGCTGCCCGCCAGCGGCGAGAGCGCCGCGATCGCCACCGCGCAGCAATTGGCCGCCGCGCACCTGCCCATCGGCGAGGGCTGGAGCATCGACTGGCAGGCGCCCGACTGGCTTGTGCCCGCCGGCGCCTGGAGTTGGCAGGGCAAAACACCGGCCCAGGCCATCCATGAGATCGCCCAGGCCGCCGGCTACGTCGTGCGCCCGGCAATGAGTAGCCGCGTGCTGCGCATCCAGCCCCGCTACCCGGTGCTGCCGTGGGACTACGACAGCGCCACCCCGGCTCTGGTGGTGCCAGACGCCGCGATCATGCGCCTGGAGCGACGCCAGGCCGTCGCCACCCAGGCCAATGCCGTCTACGTCCACGGCGGCGAGGTGGGCGGCGTCCTCGCCCGCGTGCGCCGCACCGCCAGCGCCGGCGACCGCGTCGCCCCCACCGCCAGCCACCCGCTTATCACCCACGCAGATGCCGCCCGTGCCCTCGGCAGCCGCCTCCTGGCTGGTCAGCACCAGCAGCCCGAGGTGCGCAGCCTCACCCTGCCGGTGGACGGCAGCACGTTCCCCCTCGGCCAGGTTGGCGACCTCCTACGCGCCACCATAGGCGGCGCCAGCCATCACGGAATCATCAACGCCGTCCAGGTCGAGGCCCAGCGCGGCAACGGCGGCGTCACCGTCCGCCAGACCCTTACTCTCGGCGAGGACACCCCCAACCAGTGGGCCCGGTTCCGCCGCCTCCTGCCCGGCGACCCGCTGCTGATGGGCACTGTCGAGCAGCAGCACGTCGACGGCACCGCCACCGTGCTGCTGGTCGGCGGCGGCAGCGTCCGCGTCCGCGGCGAAGCGGCCGATGGGTCCACCGTCTACGTCCGCGGCGGCCGCATCGAGGGACCGGCCCCCAGCCTGAGCCAGGTGGAGATTGAGGTCTGACGGCGCTACCATTGCCAGCCTGAGCCAACAGAGGGAGATAAGCCATGAGAGGGACCATCACCGCCGCCGCACTCGCGGCCCTGCTCATCACCGCACCGGCATCAGCCGTCTACAAATGCCAGATCGGCGGCGAGACGGTGTTCTCGCAGACGCCGTGTGCGGCCAACGCGCAGGAAATCGAGGTAAAGGTCCACCGCCCCAGCGAGGCTGAGGTGCAAGCCGCTGAGGAGCGCGAGGCCAAGATGCGGGCCCAGGGCGGTGAGGTCGGGGCCGGCCGTGAGCGCCGGTCCATCGAGCGCGAGATCGCCAGCCTGGAGGCTGACGCCAACATCGAGCAGAAGAAGATGGATCAGGAGCTGGCCACCCTCCGCGCACGGAAGGCCAACGCCAATAACAACCTGGCCGGCGCCACCTTGGAGCAGTCGATAGCCACAGAAATGAAGGCCGTAGCGGAAAAGCACAGCGCCCGCATCAGCTCCATCCAGGGCAAGATTGCTACCCTGCAGGAGCGTTTAAAGCAGCTGAATCCATGACCGGCTTTGAAAGTCCTTCAAAGCTCGTTTATCGGCGTCGCAAATCAAGTGTCGCTGTGTCGCAAATTTCGCGTCGGGTTACAGCTCAAAACGGACAGGCCCGCAGGGGACGCGCCAGGGAGGGCGCGTCTTTCGCCGTCAGGACACGGACGTCCTGTCGGCGAAACCCCGTTTTGAGCGAGCAACGCAGGGAACCCGCAGGGCGAGACATCGGGGGCGCCTTTTCTTTGATTACTTTCTTTTGGCGAGACAAAAGAAAGTAATCCGGCGCAGGGGGACGGAATCCCCCGCCTAAATCAGCGCGCGCAGCGCACAAACATCCGTTAATAAAGAGCGCCAAAACAACGCTGATCAATCTAGCATGCCCCCATGCATTACACTACGCACATCCACCACCCGAAAATGCCCACCATGACCACACCGCCGCCCTCCCTGCGCGACATGCTCGCCGCCCTGATCGCCGCCCCCTCCATGAGCAGCGTCAGCCCGGAGTTCGACACCAGCAACCGCCCGGTCATCGACCTGCTGGCGCTGTGGCTGGCCGGCATGGGCTTCCAGGTGGAGGTACTGCCGCTGCCCAGCCAGCCGCACAAGGCCAACCTCATCGCCACCCTGGGCCAGGGGCCGGGCGGGCTGGTCCTGGCCGGCCATACCGACACCGTGCCCTATGACGAGGGACGCTGGAATCACGACCCGTTCCGCCTCGTCGAGGCGGACAACCGCCTCTACGGCCTCGGCACCTCGGACATGAAGGGCTTTTTTGCCCTCGCCATCGAGGCGGCGCGCGGCTTGCAGGCCGGCGACCTGAAACAGCCGCTGATCATCCTCGCCACCGCCGACGAGGAAAGTTCCATGGAAGGCGCCCAGGCCCTGGTGGAACTGGGCCGGCCGCAGGCGCGCCATGCCGTCATCGGCGAACCCACCGGCCTGCGGCCCATCAACGCCCACAAGGGGATCATCATGGAAGGGATCCGCCTCACCGGCCGTTCCGGCCATTCCAGTGATCCCTCCCTCGGCAACAGCGCCCTGGAGGGCATGCACAGGGTCATCGGCGAACTGCTGGCCTGGCGCGGCGAACTGCAGCGCGACCACCGCGACCCGCGCTTCACCGTGCCGGTGCCCACCCTCAACCTGGGCCACATCCACGGCGGCGACAACCCCAACCGCATCTGCGGCCAGTGCGACCTGCACATCGACCTGCGCCCGCTGCCCGGCATGGAACTGGACGAGCTGCGCGCCACCCTGGAACACCGCCTGGGTGAGACCCTGGCCGGCAGCGGCCTGCAGCTGGAGGTGCGGCGCCTGTTCCACGGCACCCCGGCCATGCACACCCCGATCAGCTCGGCCATCGTGCAGACGGCGGTACAGCTCACCGGCCACGACGCCGAGGCCGTCGCCTTCTGCACCGAGGGGCCGTACCTGAACCGCCTCGGCATGGACACCATCATCCTCGGCCCCGGCGACATCGCCCAGGCGCACCAGCCGGACGAGTATCTTGGGCTGGAGCGGATCGATCCGATGGTTGGGATACTGAAGGGGCTAATTGACAGGTTCTGCCGCTAACCGACGGGAAATACACAATTCACGACTCATAGTTGTGGAAATCCTCCGCGCCACCTGACTCAATTTTGAATTTTGAATGTGGAATTTTGAATTTCCGGGGCCTACCGCTTGCACAACGATCCCGCTGCCCTGAAAATGCCCAATCAGAACAACAGGAAGGAAAGGATCCGCCCGTGACCACGCCCACCGACGAACAGGCCTTTGTCCGCTGGTTCCGCGGCTCCACGCCCTACATCAACGCCTTCCGCGGCCGCACCTTTGTCATCACCTTCGGCGGCGAACTGGTGGCCGAAGAACAGTTCGCCAGCTTCGTGCACGACATCGGCCTGCTCAACAGCCTGGGCGTGCGCCTGGTGCTGGTGCACGGTGCGCGGCCGCAGATCGAGGAACGGCTGCACGCCCGCGGCATCGAACTGCACTACGTAAACGGCCTGCGCGTCACCGACAGCGCGGCGCTGGCCTGTGTCAAGGAAGCCGCCGGCACGGTACGGCTGGAGATCGAGGCCCTGCTCTCCATGGGCCTGGCCAACTCACCCATGGCCGGCGCACGCATCCGCGTCACCTCCGGCAATTTCGTCGCCGCCCAGCCGCTGGGCGTACGCGAGGGCGTCGACTACCTGCACACCGGCGAGGTGCGCCGCATCGACGGCGAGGCAATCCAGAAGCAGTTGCATGACGGCGCCATCGTCCTGCTCTCGCCCATCGGCTACTCGCCCACCGGCGAGACCTTCAACCTCAGCGCCGAAGACGTGGCCACCGCCACCGCCATGCAGCTGCGCGCCGACAAACTGATCTTCCTCACCGACGCCAAGGGCGTCACCGACAGCCGGCGCCGGCTGGTGCGCGAATTGGGTCTGGCCGACGCCGAGCAGGCGCTGGCCCGCAAGCTGCCGGAGGAAATGGCGCGTTGTCTTGGCGGCGCGCTGCGCGCCTGCCGCGGCGGTGTGCGCCGCGCCCACCTCATCGATCGCCACGTCGACGGCGCCCTGCTGCTGGAGCTGTTCACCCGCGACGGCATCGGCAGCCTGGTCAGCGGCGAGCTGTTCGAGGGTACGCGCCGCGCCAGCATCGACGACGTCGGCGGCATCCTGGAACTGATCGCCCCGCTGGAGGCGGACGGCGTGCTGGTGCGCCGCTCGCGCGAGCTGCTGGAAATGGAGATCGACCAGTTCGTGGTGACCGAGCGCGACGGCATGATCGTCGCCTGTGCCGCGCTGTATCCCTTTGCCGAAGAACAGGTGGGCGAACTGGCCTGCCTGGCGGTGCACCACGATTATCGCAAACAGGGCCGCGGCGACACCGTGCTCGCCTTTATCGAACGGCAGGCCAAAGATATGGGTATCCAGCGTCTGTTTGTGCTCACCACCCGTACCGCCCACTGGTTCCAGGAGCGCGGCTTCCGCGAGGCCGACATCAAGGCACTGCCGGTAAAGAAGCAGGCCATGTACAACTACCAGCGCCGCTCCAAGGTGTTCATCAAACCGATCTGATCATGCTGATGACCACCCACACCGCGTCCCTGCGCCCGTTTCTCAAGTGGGCTGGCAACAAGTACCGCATCATCGAGCGGGTAAAGGCGCGCCTGCCCGCCGGGCGCCGCCTGGTGGAACCGTTCACCGGGTCAGGCGCGGTATTCCTCAACACCGACTATCCGCGCTACCTGTTGGCCGACGGCAACAAGGACCTGATCGACCTCTACAACACGCTGAAAAAAGAAGGTGAAACCTTCATCACCGACTGCCGCAAGCTGTTCCGCCCCGCCAACAACACGGCCGAGACCTATTACAAACTGCGTGCCGAATTCAACGCCTGTACCGACACCCGCCGCCGCGCCGTGCTGTTCGTCTACCTCAACCGCCACGGCTACAACGGCCTGTGCCGCTACAACGCCAGGGGCGGTTTCAACGTACCCTTCGGCCGCTACAAGAAGCCCTATTTCCCCGAAGCGGAAATGCGCGCCTTTCATTACAAGGCCAAGCGCGCGGTATTCCGCCACGCAACCTTCGAGCAGACTCTGCGCGGCTTGCGCGAGGGCGACGTCGTGTATTGCGATCCTCCCTATGTGCCGCTGTCGCTCTCCAGCAGCTTCACCGCCTATCACGCCGACGGTTTTACCCTGGCGCAACAGCAGCAACTGGCGGACAGCGCAGCCCAGGCGGCGCAACGGGGCATCACAGTGCTGATTTCCAACCACGACACATCCTTTACCCGTGACGCCTACCGGATGGCCGACATCGAGCAGCTTTCGGTGCATCGCTCCATCAGCTGTCACGGCCACAAGCGCTGCCGGGTGAATGAACTTCTGGCCCTGTATCCGGCACATGACTGACACCAAAGCGCAGGGACATGCATGAAACAGCAGCACTTCACCAAGGGAACCTTCGTCGGCCGTCAGCCCATCTACGACCGCGCGCTGGACGTCTACGCCTACGAACTACTGTACCGTCGCAGCACCGAAAACCGTGCCGCCTTTGCCAACGGCGATCTGGCCACATCACAGCTCATCATCAATACCTTCATGGAGATTGGGCTGGAAAACATAGTTGGAAGCAAGCCAGCGTTCATCAATATCACCGGTGATTTCTTCACCGGTCGCTATCCACTACCCATGTCGCATGAGCAGGTGGTATTCGAGCTACTGGAAACCATTGAGCCCGACGCCACAGTTATTGAAGGTGTGCGCAGGCTGGTCGAGCAAGGTTACCGTATCGCCCTGGATGATTATCTTCTCAAACACGACACACTACCGCTGCTGGAGCTGGCCTCTTTCGTCAAGCTTGACATCCTCGCCATGGAGTACGAGGAATTGGCACACACGGTGGATCGGCTGCGGCAACACGATCTTCTGCTGGTGGCTGAAAAGGTGGAAACACCCGCCCATTACGAAATGTGCCGCGCACTTGGCTTTGACCTGTTTCAGGGCTATTTCTTCAGCTATCCATCCGTTATCGAGACACGTACCGTCCGCGCCAACCGTAGCGTGGTGCTCAGCCTGATCGCCCAATTGCAGAACCCCGATATCGAACTGCGTGAGGTGGAACAACTCATCGCCCAGGATGTCATCCTGTCCTTTCGCCTGTTGCGCTACATCAACTGCGCCACCTTCGGCCTGCGCCGCGAAGTGGATTCCATCCGCCAGGCGTTGATGCTGCTCGGCCTTGGCACCGTACGTAACTGGGCCACCCTGCTGCTATTGTCGCAAATCGATGATCACAAGCCACGCGAACTGATGACGATTGCCCTGATACGCGCTCGCATGTGCGAACTGCTTTCCGTCACCAATCGTGCCATCGACAGCAACCAGGCATTTACCACAGGCCTGTTCTCGCTGCTGGATGCCATGCTCGACCTACCGATGGAAAATCTGCTCGATCAAATGCCGCTGTCGCTATCCATCAAACTGGCACTGCTCCAGCGCGAAGGGCCGCTTGGAAGATTGCTCGACGACGTCATTCGCTATGAACGCGGCGAATGGGATGGCTTGATGCAGCGCGACGAAATTTACATCGACTACAATGGAGCCTATCTCGCAGCGGTGAGTTGGGCAGACATCGGCAGCCGGGCATTACGCGCGGCATGACATCATTGATGTTGCGGGGCCGAAGTTTATCGAACGACAGGAACGTTCACCGGGGAACCGGATATTGCCATGGACAGACATAGTGAAGCATTGCGCATCGTTGGCCTGTATGTGCTGTTTTCCGCACTGTACATTCTGTTTTCCGATCAGCTGCTGAACTTGCTTATCGACAGCCCGGTACTGATGGCGCAGCTGCAGACCGCCAAAGGCTGGGGCTTCGTCATCCTTACCGGGGGCCTCCTCTACCACCTGATTCAGCGCAGCATCGGTGCCGTGTTGTCCTCGCGCGAAATGGCGCAGAAGAGCGAACAGTATTTTCGCGAAATCTTCGAGCAGGCCGCAGTGGGGATCGCTCACGTTGGATTGAACGGTCGCTGGCTGCGGGTGAACCGCAGGCTTTGCACCATCCTCGGCTACGACAGTGCCGAATTGCTTTCCCTGACATTTCAGGACCTCACCCACGCCGATGACCTGCGCAAATCGCTGGATCAGTTGCAGGCGCTGCTGAACGGCAACATGGATGCCTACACCCTTGAGAGTCGCTATATGCGCAAGGACGGCAGCAGCGCGTGGGTCAACCTCACGGTATCGCTGCACAACGACAACAGCGGCATGCCGGAATATCTCATCGCGGTGGTTGAGGATATCAACAGCCGCAAGGCTGCCGAGGACCGGGCGCACTCCGCCGCGCAGGCGCTGGACAAGGCGGTCTTGCAACTGGTGCAATCCCTGGCCCGCTCGGTGGAAAAACGCGACCCCTATACCGCCGGCCACCACGAGCGTACCGCCCGCCTCGCCACGGCCCTTGCAGAGCGCATGGGCTTGCCTGCGACTCAGGTGGAAGGTATACGTCTGGGCGCACAGATTCATGACCTGGGCAACATCTATGTACCGACGGAAATTCTCAACCGGCCCGGCAAGCTCAATGAATACGAATTCGCCCTGGTCAAGACCCACCCACAGATGGGCTATGACATCCTCACGGATGTGGACTTGCCCTGGCCGGTACAGAACATGATCCTGCAGCACCAGGAACGCCTTGACGGCAGCGGCTATCCGCAGGGCCTGACGGGCGATGCCATCTGCCTCGAGGCACGCATCATCGCCGTCGCTGACGTAGTGGAGGCCATGACTTCCCACCGCCCCTACCGCCCGGCACTCACCCTGAACCAGGCCCTGGCCGAACTGCGCCGTGGCCGTGGCGTATGCTATGACGCCGCCGTGGTCGATGCCTGCATGGCGGAGATCGAAACGTCCGGTCTGCCTTGGGAACATAGCTGATATAATCCCCGCTTCTTTCCCACGACCACCCCGATCATGACGACAGCCGACCATCCCCTCTGGACCGCCACCTGCCCGCAGGGGTGGATTATGGAAACCGACGAGGACAGTGTTCTCATTCACGACCCCGATAACGGTATAGGCATGCTGGAAATCAGCTGCCTATGCAAAGATGAGGGCGAAACCACGCAGGAGGAATTGCTCGACCTCGCCGCAGACAGCATCGCATCCGGCGCACGGCGCATGGATGTCAATCTGGGCGGCATGCACGGCCTGCTGTTCTCCTCCACCGATGAGGGCATGGCCTGGAAGGAATGGTATCTGGCTGCCGGCAATTGCGTCTTTCTTATCACCTACGACTGTCCGGAGGACATGGAAGGCGCCGAGGATGAAGAACTGGCGGAGGTCATCGCCAGCCTGCGCATCAAATAGACACTACCGACGCATTTGTCATGGCGCCGACATCAATACGATGTCCCTTACGGGCGCGACCTGCGTCAATGAGCGAATTGCCGTCATCATGCGGCGCTATCCAACAACCGCTCCAGCCGCCACACGCCATCACTGCTTTCCCGGCAGCCGCCAAAGATGAATGGGTTGCGCAAATTGCGCAGCTCGAAACGCAGATCATGGAACCACACGCAAACACCACTCCCCTGTTCATCGATCGCATATAGCGCCGGATACTCCGTAAAGCGACGCAGTTGTGCCAATGCGGCATCCTGCCACGCGGCGTGCCCCAACGCGGCTTGCCCCGGCCCGCTGCCAAATTGCGGGTGATAGCGCCAGTGCAGGTCATCCAGTGGACGATACAGAGCCGCAAGACGGCGGAAGAATGCTGAATCCGCCGCGGGTTCGGGCAGGGCTTCGTGACGGTGCAGATGTGCATCGGCCACATGATAGCCCTGCGCATCCTGCATGATAATCTTCCAGTGCAACGGCGACAGCGGCTGCGGCAACGCACTTATCGCCACAGCCTGCACACCCTGTGCCGCAGCGTAGCGGACACCCACCGCACGTGCCTCCGTCATCTGACAGGTCTGCATCCCCACATAGCCAACCAGCACCACCAGTCCCAACCGGGCCGGCAGACTGCTGCGCCACAGCCAGGCGGACAGTAGACCGGCAATGATGATGCCGGTAAATACCAGGTCGATGATGAAGATCGCCGGGAGGGTTGCACGGTAATCGCTGAAGGGTGCAAAAATTTTGGTACCGTACGTGGTGATCACGTCACCGCCGACATGAATGCACAGTGCCAGCAGGGTGACTCCATAAAACGCACGCCAGGAATGCCGGCCGCGCCACAGCAGTGCAAATGCCGCCGCCAACAGCAACGCCCACAACGGCAGCAGCGGTAGGGAATGGGTAATGCCGCGGTGCAGGTTGAGATAGGTGATCACGTCGCCGAACAGACGAATAACCACATCGCTGTCGGGAAAGGCGCCGGCGAGAAACCCCACCAGCAGACGGCTGCGCAGTGACAGCTGATCGATGCGTGATGCCGTGGGAGCGGTGGCACGAGCGAGCAATGCACCGCTCAAGGCATGGGTCAGGGTATCCATGGCAAGAGTATAGGTACGGGAAACGATATACGCGGTACGAAGGACCGTGCGTCCGGGGAGCCCAACCAATCGGGCGCCGCAGCGATCGCTATTTTCCGGCGCGAATCAACCCACCGAGGCCCGCCTCGTCCAGCGCCTGATTGAGGCGATCACGCACCTGTTGCGGCTCCTCCATCTGCAACACCTCGCCGAGCAGGGCCTGGGCCTTCTTGCGCGTGATCGAGCGGATCGCCCACTTCACCCGCGGCAGGCTGGAGGCGCTCATGGACAGCGAGTCGATGCCCATGCCCAGCAGCAATATCGCGGCCGCCGGATCACCTGCCATTTCGCCGCACACCGACACCGGCTTGCCGTATTTGTTGGCGCCGTCCACCACCTTGACCAAGGCCTGCAACACCGCCGGATGCAGTGAGTCGAACAGCTCCGCCACACGCGCGTTGTTGCGATCCACCGCCAGCAGGTATTGCGTCAGGTCGTTGGTGCCGATGGAAAGAAAATCCACCCGGCTGGCCAGGCGATCAGCCTGGAACACCGCAGCGGGCACCTCGACCATCACGCCAATCCGCGGCAGGCTCACGTCCAGCCCCTCCTCGCGCAGCTCGTCGCAGGCGCGGCGGATAAGTGCCAAGGACTCATCCACCTGCGCCAGGTTGCTCACCATCGGCAACAACAGATTGAGATTGTCGTGGCCTACATTGGCACGCAGCATGGCGCGGATCTGGGTGAGGAAAATTTCCGGGTGATCGAGGGTGATGCGGATGCCGCGCCAGCCGAGGAAGGGATTGTCCTCCTTGATGGGAAAATAGGGCAGCGCCTTGTCACCGCCGACATCGAGGGTGCGCATGGTCACCGGGCGCGGCGCAAACGACTCCAGCACCTGACGATACACATCGAGCTGATCCTCCTCGCCGGGGAAACGATCGCGGATCATGAAAGGAAACTCGGTGCGGTACAGCCCCACGCCTTCCGCACCGGAATTGAGCGACGGGCGGATATCGGACACTAGGCCGGTATTGGCGTACAGCGGCACACGCATACCATCGGGGGTTTCCGCCGGCAGGTTGCGCAGCGCCTGCAGTTCGGCGGTAAGCTCGGCCTCCTCCTTCTGCAGCCGCTTGTATTCACGGCGGATATCCCGGGACGGATTGACGTAGACGCGGCCGGAATAGCCGTCCGCAATTATTTCGCGGCCATGTACCTTGTTGACCGGCAGATCGACCACACCCATCACCGCCGGTACGCCAAGGGCACGGGCCAGGATGGCCGTGTGTGAGGTGCGCGAACCGCGCATCGACACCACGCCGATCAGGCGCTTGGGCGGCACCTCGGCCAACATGGAGGCCGTCACGTCCTCACTCACCAGCACGGTGTTCTTTGGATATTCCGGCGGCTTGCGTTCCTCACCCAGCAAGTGGTCCAGTACGCGGAGGCCAAGATCGCGGATATCCTGGGCCCGCTCACGCAGATAGGCGTCCTCCATCTGATCGAAGATACGTACATGTTCCAGCACCGTTTCGCGCAATGCGCTCGGCGCCCAGCTTCCGGCCTTGATGCGCTTCACCGTATCGTCGATGAGCGAACCTTCCTCCAGCATCAGCAGATAGGCCTCGAACAACGCGCTGTCGCTGGCGGGCATGCTGGCGCGCAGACGCTTGAGCATGTCCGAAATATCCTTGCGTACTGCGCGCACGGCGGCGCGGAACTGCTTCAGCTCGGCGGCGCTGTCATCCACCAGCAGATCGGGAACCGACTCGATGTCGGTTGATGAGGTGACCACCACGATATTGCCAATGGCCACCCCCGGCGCACCGGACAGGCCATGCAGGGGACGGTGGTCTACCAGTTGCCCCTGTTGCAACAACGTATCGATGTCGCCACTGGCCTCGGCATGGGCAATGGCACCGGCCAGCTGGGCGGCGATGGTGACCAGAAAGGTCACCGCATCCTCATCGAAGCGCACACTGGTGCGCGACTGCACCACCAGCACGCCATGGATGGTGCGATGATGAATGATGGGAACGCCCAGGAAGGAGTGATAGCGCTCCTCGCCGGTTTCGGGAAAATACATGTAACGCGGGTGGTTGGGGGCGTCATCCTTGTTCACCGGCTCGGCACGCTCCGCCACCAGACCGACCAGCCCCTGGTCCCAGCGCAACCGTACCTTGCCCACCGCTGCGGCATTCAGCCCCTCGGTGGCCATCAGCACCAACTCGCGCGTGGTGTTGTGGGCCAGATAGATGGAACACACATCCACTGCCATTTCCTTCTGCACCCGCTGCACGATGATGCGCAGCGCCTGTTGCAGATCCTTGGCGGCGTTTACCTCCTGTATGATGCGGCGCAGTGTTTGCAGCATGGAATCGTCCTGACTGTGGTGAAAGGCATGGTTATCGTTATGGTCGCGGCACAGGGCACTGCCATCGCAGCGGCCCCAACGCGATTGGTACTACGGACTCACGCCTCGCTGCCGGTCCGCACGGGCGTCGGCCACCAACGGGAACGCTACTTGGCTCCCACCCGCCGCAGGCGCGGCGACCGCGGCTGCACCGCCGGCGACATCAGGTGCGCCAATTCGGTCAGCGCCCGCTCATACACCCGGCGTTTGAAGGCAACGATTTCGTCCAGCGGCTGCCAGTAAGAAACCCAGCACCATTGGTCGAATTCCGCCGGAGTATGCAGATCGAGCCGCACCCGGCTGTCGTCCGCCAGCAGGCGCAACATGAACCAGCGCTGCTTCTGGCCGATGCATACCGGCTTGCTGTGGTGGCGGACGAGGCGTTCGGGCAGACGGTAGCGCAGCCAGCCACGGGTGGAACCGAGGATACTCACATCATCCGGCCCCAGCCCCACCTCCTCCATCAACTCGCGATACAGCGCCTCCTCGACGCTCTCGTTGCGCTGAATACCGCCCTGGGGAAACTGCCAGGCATTCTGGCCAATGCGGCGCGCCCACAAGACCTGCCCCTCCTGATTACTCAGGATAATGCCGACATTCGCTCTGTAACCTTCCGAATCAATCACTTAGAAAACCACCTTGAGGCTGCGCATCAAGGATTTTTCCACAAGCGCCGCCCGCGCGCAAATATGTTTACGAGGCCTTCCGGCCAAATAGCCAGCAATGCTTAAAACCCAAAAGGATTCTGGAAAATCCAAGTTCACCACTGGTGGCAGCAGAACTTATACGCATATATGATGCGCATATATACGGAGTATACAGGATGCAAGCCATGCACCATGCAACCAGCCGCAAGAAGGCCACCAACATCACCCTATCCGCCGACGTACTGGAACAGGCCAAGGCGCTCGGCATCAACATCTCCCAAGCTTGCGACCAGTTCCTGCGCGAACAGGTACGCCTGGAACAGGAACACCGCTGGCAGCAGGAAAACGCCGACTTTATCGCTGCCTATAACCAGACCGTCGAAACCGAAGGCCTGCCCCTGGCCGAATGGCGCAGCTTCTGATCATGGCGCGCTTCGACGTCTATCCCAACACCGGCCCCCATGCCGCCAACATCCCTTACCTTCTCGACGTACAGAGCGATCTGCTGCAAGGACTGGAAACCCGCATTGTCGTGCCCCTGCGACGCCGTGACCGATTCCCCGCGGCGAACATCCCCGAACGCCTGAGTCCCGTCTTCGAGGTCGAAGGCATCCTCTGCCTGATGGAGACACCCAAGCTGGCGGCGGTGCCTCTGAAACTACTCAAGGAGCCGGTCACCTCCCTCGCACAACAACAGCAGGCCATTACCGGCGCACTCGATTTTCTGTTTCAGGGCTATTGATGCGCTGCGACGCATCGTCATTACACAACTCGCCCGTACTACCACATCACTTATGTGCACAGTTTTCTTTCGCGTTTGCGACAGATGCAAATGACTTGGTTCAAAGAGCTCGTCTTTCCGAACGACACGCGCCATGTTTGCTGTGTGTGTGGGGGGGGGGGGCCGACTCGAAGGGCATCTATTTCCGGCGCGTTGTAGTTCCCTCTCTCACCCCGGATAACTACAATCGGAAATCTGAGGCAGGGAGCACACCGACAGTTGTAGTTCCCTCTCTCACCCCGGATAACTACAATGTGACCGATGAGGACGAGGCTATCCGGGAGGTTGTAGTTCCCTCTCTCACCCCGGATAACTACAATCATCCATGCCGAACCGTCTTTTTAAGACTTGTTGTAGTTCCCTCTCTCACCCCGGATAACTACAATCATTATTTTGCAGCTTGTAGGTATAGCCCGGTTGTAGTTCCCTCTCTCACCCCGGATAACTACAATCGTTGAGTACCGCAAGTAAGAACAAAATAAGTTGTAGTTCCCTCTCTCACCCCGGATAACTACAATGTCGGGCGCCGTAGCGAATACCACGCGAAGGTTGTAGTTCCCTCTCTCACCCCGGATAACTACAATGAGAGGAGTGAACGGAGTTACAGTAGCAGTGTTGTAGTTCCCTCTCTCACCCCGGATAACTACAATAACGCCGCCAGCGCCACACGCGGCCACAAAGTTGTAGTTCCCTCTCTCACCCCGGATAACTACAATTCGGCTCTGGCTGGATATACCTCCATGATGGTTGTAGTTCCCTCTCTCACCCCGGATAACTACAATTCCGGCGCTTTGAGGGCATGCGGGTCGCGGGTTGTAGTTCCCTCTCTCACCCCGGATAACTACAATTATCTAAGAGCAGGACAAATCAGCATCAGGGTTGTAGTTCCCTCTCTCACCCCGGATAACTACAATCACGCATCGCCAATGTCCGCCGCGATTTCCGTTGTAGTTCCCTCTCTCACCCCGGATAACTACAATGATCCATGGGCGGCCATCCTAGTCAAGGAAGTTGTAGTTCCCTCTCTCACCCCGGATAACTACAATTCATGTGTAAACGCCTGCCGCTCCTCCATGGTTGTAGTTCCCTCTCTCACCCCGGATAACTACAATGCAACGGCAATAAATGCATTAGCTCGTTTAGTTGTAGTTCCCTCTCTCACCCCGGATAACTACAATTCCCAGCCCCGAAACCCGCGCCATGCCTAGCCTGGCGCGGGTTTCGGGGCATCTTTTTTCTGCTCACAGCAGCACCAACTGGGCCTCGTTGATCGTTTTTTCCTGTTTTTTGGGGAGTCCCACCAGCAGTTTCATCTGGGCAAACTGCTTTTCACTCACTTGCAGCAGGCGTACCGACCCTTCCGGAGGCAGGTTGGCCGAAAGCCGCTTGACGTGGGTTTCGGTGTCGTCGAAGCCGTTGACCACGCGGCCATAGACAGACCACTGGATCATGTCGTAGCCATCCTTGAGCAGAAAACGGCGGAAAAGGGTATAGGCACGCTTCTCCGCACGGGTAACGGTGGGGAGATCGAAGAAGACCAACAGACGCATGAATCGGCGACTCTCCTTGCCCATGGATCAGTGCGGTGGCACGAACACCGGCAGGGTAAGGCGGCCGCTGGGGCTGGCCAGCTGGCGCGACAGACTCATCACTACTTCGTCGATGGCCGCCAACAATGTAGCTTTCCCCCTGGTTTCACTGTCGTTCATCAAAGCCACATCTTCATGTAAAAGGGCCACCAGTGCCGCCTTGATCGGGGGCGTGAGCGATTCCGCCTCTTCATTGGGGAAACGCGCCAGCACGTGGGCATCGAGCAGCGGGCGAAAGGGTTCGATAAGGTCGTCGGCTAGATTAAAGGCGTTCTGTTCGCTGCGGTGGTGCAGACCGAAGGCCGTGAGAAACCCGTAAGCAACCAGGCTGCGCGCTAGGGCGGCACGGATTACCGTGTAGCCGTAGTTTAGGGCGGCATTGTAAAAGCGATCCTGCTGTCGGGAGAAGCCCTTGCCGAAGAGGGAGGGAAAGTACAGCTGACTCGCCTGCGCTTCTGCCATGCCGGTATCGCCGGAGCGCACATCTTTGGCCAATGTCTCCAGGCGACGCGCCGTAACAGTGTGCCCTCTCGCTGCCAACACCCCAGCCTGATTACGGATCTTCTGCCGAATGATGGTTTGCCAGAGCTGCTTACGGCTGGGCTGGCTCATCTCCAACTGGCCGCGCATCACCTTGAGAGCTCGGGAATGGGGCAGGTAAGCAAGGAGCACTCCGTTGGGATGGTGGCTTTCGCCTACGGTGATGACCGCGATCTGCCGCGCAGCACACTCTGAGAGCACCTGCGCAGTGAGATTGACCTGCGGATTTTCGATGAGCAGAACTGCCATATCCTCCAGAGGTATCGTTACCTTACCGTCATCTTGCTCAACCATCAGCGCCTGATGCTTCAGTGTCAGGCGTGAGGGGCGGGTTATTACCACGCTGCGCCAGGCCATGGCGTTTCGTTACCTTAGCCCCTTCAGCGGCTTGCGCACTTCTTCGTGAACTTTGTGCAATCGCCCCAGAAAATCGACGTGAAACTTCTCGACAGAGAGGGCGGTTTTAATGCCAACACCCCTGAATAAACCATCTTTTCCAACAGACTGCTTTCGATCATGAGACCATATCGAGACAGCTCCCGTTGACCGATCAAGTCCAGCAAAGTAGCCATCAAAAATATTTTGTTCACCTTTCAGCGATACGCTTATCCAGTCATTCGAATAGAGGCTGAACATGAAGCTGTAATTATTATCCATGACGGTCCACTCCTCTTCTGGCTTGTATGCAACCACAGCCCGATTCGGTAGTTCGGCTTTCACGGCATCAGCCACATACAAGGGTACTGCATGGAAGCGCTTACCGTCGGTGAAGATATCGACTCGAAGCATGTCACCATTGTTGGCGATGCCACCACGGATCGGGATACCGCTCTTCTGTGTATCGAGCAGTGAGACGGTGCGAATTAGGGGTGCTTGCTTGCCCGGCGCACTCGGCTTGTACAGCGGCTCCTTGAACGCCTTTTTGCCATCATCACCATGGGCGCGCAAACGTTGCTCGATAGCTTCGATGAGCGGCCGGTTACGCGGGTCGTCGTAGCCAACGATATTGGGCAAATCCTTAATTTTTATCTCTTCTATTGGTTTGCGAAGCGAACTCTTGTTATTGCTCAAGTATTTTGCAGATCTTATTTTAGCCTCGTGTGCCTCACCAAGCCCGCGCCGCCTCGGGGCGCGTGAGACACGTACCGGCTGAATGGCCTTCAACATTTCATCGGTGTAATAGTCGAGCTTCGCCAGTCCCTCCGCGGGCGATGGTGAGAGGCGAGCGATTACCTCATCGCGAAAATAAGGCCATGGCGTGGGGAAATGGGCGTCCAATTTGCGCAACGCATCAAGATCAAGAGCTTCGCCCGTTTCAGGATCGACATGGATGCCACGCGCATACTCCAGCTCACCGCGGCGCGAGTAGTCAGAAAGCCGCTTCACCATGGAATGACTACAGGCAGCCACGACGGCAGCATCGAGCGCATGGTGCAGATCGCCGTCCTCGCGCACCTTAATTAGCCCCCAGCGGGCGCGCAGATAGGCAGTAAGCTGGCCCGACACCACCACACAACGTGACTCATTACCATCGGCCAGTTGCAGGTGCGTCTCCATCATGCGCTTAAATTCCCTGGCGATATAGCGGGTATCTGTGAGGTGGCGCTCGCGGAACTCCATTGCCGCTTCTGCGCCAAAGTCCTTGCGCAATAGATTGCGCCGTTTGGCCTCACGGTAGTTCTTGTTGCCCTCCACCCAGGCCACGAAAGCACGCCACCCCGCACTTTCGTTCTTGCCGTCGAGATATTCATACGGGGTCTGGTTGCCCTTGTTGCGGTTTTCTGTAGTAAGCGCCAACACCTTGTTGTTCATGCCGTCGTTGAAGCTGCGCGAGTAGGGAAGCGCATGATCGATCTCGGCATATCCGTCCTCGAAAAGCCGTTCAAGCTCCAATGCGTCAAGGCTGTAGGCGCACTTGGCCCCCTGCTCACGGTAGAGGCGCCATTTGGTTAGCCAGTCCTTGCGTGGCTTGAAGCCGAATCGCTCTTCGAAGTCAGCAATATCCATCTCCTTATTCTCTCGGTATTCCTTCTGCTCCTTCTCAATCTTGCGGCGCTCGTCGAATGGCTTGCTCAAATCACGCGCCAGCTCGATATGGACAGCAGAGGGCGGCCCGTATTCGCGTACGATGGCATTGACCAACTTGCGTGCCTGGTTAAGAGCGCGCGCCACAACCGGGTTGGCTATGAAGTTTTTGCCGAAGCGAGGGATGTAGTGCGATTTCTGAGTGGTAGGCAACTGGCTATGGTGGGCATAACCTGCCGCCTGCACCGCCTCGTCATAGCGCAACCCTGCCTCCATGTGCGGAAGGATATTGCGCAGTGCCTTGATGGAAAGGCGAATGAACTCGCTGAAGGAAACTTCCAGTACTGCCTCGATGATCCTAGCCTCGATTCCCTGCTGCGAGAGCCAGGCGCGAGCCTCATCATCATCCTTGAAGGCGGTCAACGCATAGGCCAGCGCATCGAGCCGATCAGGGTTCACGCTGTCACGCTGCCAGTCACCCTTGAGGCCGGCGCCTTCGTAAGCCTTACGCAGAGAATGAAACGCCTTCGCCTCGAAAAGAGTGGCATCCTCGGGGTCCTTAGCGCTGTCCGTGGCACGGGGATAACGCAAGCCGACGAAACGGTACTGTTCCGGCAATTCGAGTGCGCTACGCACCTGCTTGTAGGTGAGCTTGGTCTGAGTAAAAGGCTTGTTCAGCAGGAGCTGGCGTTCCGCCTCATCAAGAGCGCGTGTTTCACCCAGGCCACTGATGCGCAGATTATTGAGTTTTGTCAGCCAGACGAAGCGCTCGGCGGTGTGGCTTGTCTTGGGTGCACGGTATTCGTTGGGCTCGAATGTACAATAACCCACCATTTTGAGCAGATTGGCCCCCGAAAGGGTTGGCTTGCGCTGCATCAACAGCGAGTGCACAACACTTTCAAACTCGGCATCGGCATGAGGGTTGCCTAGTTCGCGCTGGCTCGCAAAGAGCAGGTGCAGTTCTGACTCGAGGTCGGCGCGGGAGAAGGTGTGGCTGTAGCTTCCCCCCTTGTTGCGCTTGGCCTCGGCGAATGACGCATGGCGGGCGGCCAGTTCGCCCATGGTGCGGTAACCCGACTCCTGCAACAACACCTTATTGGCGTTGACGCCACTCAGCATTTGCCCCGCCTTCTCGTCTGCCTTGGCCTCGCTCTTGCGGTTGGACTGGAAGCCACGATGCTTCACGATGTGGTAGAGCACCGCAGCCCACTCTTGGTCGTCCAGGCGACGATCCAGGCCCTCCGCTCGCAAGTCCCACGGAGAAACGGGCGTGGCAAAAGCCGAGGTGTCGGCCTCACGAATCATCCCCCGCCGCTTGAACAGACGGCGCAGGCGCAGTAAGCGCTGGACACGTCGATAGAGACGACGGCGAACTAGACGCGCATCTCGGCGAATCTTGTTGAGCGACTCCCCTTTGTCGGCCGTCTCGGCCCTATCAAAGGTACGTACGTGCAACCCCAGGATATGGTCATTTCCCAACAGGGCGGCCCCAACCGAGGCGATACCGATGTCCAGCCCAAGGATGTATGGTTGGCGAATTGTTGGTGACATGACGAGCCTTTCCTCCCTGTTGTCGATTGGTATACACTCCAATCGTTGTAGTTATCCGGGGTGAGAGCCGTTACTACAATAAGGTTCTTTGAACCGAATCCGGCCCGACCTCTGCATTGCATGTCGGGCCTTCTTATTTCAGCTTACATAGAACTCACAGCTGTAGCGCAACCCCTTGTGTCTTAAGGCGAACTTACCTTTTTACCGCAAAAGATGAAATAGTTTTGTTCTATTGAGGCCATGGGCTCATGGGTACCATGCCCGCAACTTGGTAAACTAGCCGCCCCATCCCCACCCGTTTTTCATCATGACCCTGGCAATCTTCGATCTGGACAACACCCTGCTCGGCGGCGACAGCGACCATTTGTGGGGCCGCTTCCTGGTGGAGCAGGGCATCGTCGACGGCGCGTTCTACGAGCGCGAGAACAACCGCTTCTATGAGGAATACAAGGCCGGCACCCTGGACATCCGCGCCTACCAGCGCTTTGCCCTGGCGCCGCTGGTGGGGCAGGCGCCGGAGACGCTGGCCGAATGGCATCGGCGCTACATGGCGGAGAAGATCAGCGCCATCCTGCTGCCGGCCGCACACCATCTGCTCGACTGGCACCGCGGCCAGGGCCATGTGCCGCTGATCATCACCGCCACCAACAGCTTCATCACCACCCCCATCGTGGCGGCGCTCGGGGTGGAGAACTTTCTCGCCACCGAGCCGGAGCTGCTCCACGGCCGCTACACCGGCGATATCACCGGCATCCCCACCTTCCAGCGCGGCAAGGTGGAGCGGTTGGCGCAATGGCTGAACGAGACCGGCTATAACCTGGCCGGCGCCTGGTTCTACAGCGACTCGCACAACGACCTGCCGCTGCTGGAGCAGGTGGACCACCCGGTGGCGGTGGACCCGGACGACACCCTGCGCAGCCACGCCGAGGCCAGGGGCTGGGACATCATCACCCTGCGCCAGGGCGAGCGGCCCATGCCGCTCGCCGGGGATGCGGAACAAGAGACGAGGGACGAAGAGAACGGAGGTTAGGGGGAGCATATCCCGCGGCGGGTTGCGCCCGCATCTGGCTGGCGCAACCCGCCGCCCGCAGGCACAATGGCCGGACACCCCCGAAACCAGCACCCGATGCAGCGTACCTCCTTTCCTCTCTTTGCCACCGTAAGCAGTCTGCTGCTGGCGCTGATCTTCATCGTCATCGGCGTGCTGTTCAGGCAGCAGGAGTGGCGTGAAGTGGAGCGCAGCCTGCAGCAGGAATCCAGCTCGCTGCGCACCACCTTCGAGGTGGCGCTGGCCGATCTGGAGCAGCAGATGCTCACCCTGGCCACCATGGTGGCCTCCGATCCGGAAGTGCAATCCCTGTTCTTCCGCGGCAAACAGACCCTGGCGGCCGAGGGCGGCGGCCCCGGCGGGCCGCAGACCGCACGCCTGCGCGATGCGCTGTACCAGCAGGTGGCGCCGGCCTGGATCGACATGCAGCAGCAGTTCGGTCTGCGCCAGCTGCACTTCCAGTTCGGCCCCGGTTCACTGTCCTATCTGCGCGTACACACGCCGGAAAAGTTCGGCGATCGTATGGACGGCCTGCGCCACATCATCGAGGATGTCAACGCCGATCAGCAACCGCGCACCGGCTTCGAAACCGGGCGCATCTATTCCGGCGTGCGCGGCGTGGTACCGGTATGGCACAACAGCGGCGACAGACGCGAATACATCGGTGCCCTCGAGGCCGGTACTTCGTTCGATACCCAGCTCGCCCGCCTCGACAGCCAGTTCGCCACCGGCTTTGCCGTCCTGCTCCGACAACAACACGTGGAAGATGCCGTGTGGGATCAGTACCGCCCGCTGAGCGGACCGCGTGCGGAAAAAGGCTGTGGCTGCTATATCGAGGCCTCCTCGCGCGACGAGGTAAAGACCTGGGTCAGTGAGGCCAGTCTGCCGCAGCTGCAGGACGGCGGGCCCGTTTCCCACTTGCTGCCCTGGCGGGGGAAAACCTGGCACCTCACCCGTTTTCCACTGCGTGACTATCAGGGCAAGGTAGACCCGTCACGTCCGGCCGTAGGCTCGGTGCTGGTCTGGCGTGACAAGACCGCGGTCCTGGCCGCCTGGTATCAAGGCCAGACCTATACCCAATTCGCCCTGCTGGCAGCCTACCTGCTCACCCAGGGCCTGCTGTTCTGGCTGCTGCGCAACACGCGCCGGGGTCTGCAAATGCGCATCGACAGGGCGACCGCCGCGCTGCAGGCCACCCGCACCCAGCTGGACACCCTGCTCACCGCATCACCGGCCGTGACGTACAGCGTGCCGCCTGCCAGCACGGCGGCCAACTACATCGCTCCCAATGTGCAGAACATCCTGGGCTATGCACCAGAACTCCTCCATGACAACCCCGCCTGGTGGCCCGACAACATCCACCCCGACGATCGTGCCGCGGTGATGCACGGTGCCGACTGGCATCAATGGGCGGACGACCACATCATCCGCCGCTACCGCTTCCGCCACGCCAACGGCGACTGGCGCTGGCTGGAGGATCGCTGCCGCGTGCTGCGCGATGACCAGGGCAAGGCAATGGAGCTGGTCGGCAGCTTCGTCGACATCACCGATCGCATTGCCGCCGAGCAGCGCCTGGAACTGGCACTGAGTGGCGCCGACCTCGGCCTGTGGGACTGGCACATCCCCAGCGGCAATGTCACCTTCAACGCACGCTGGGCCGAAATGCTCGGCTACCGACTGGGTGAAATCCGCCCCCATGTCTCTTCGTGGGAAAAACTGGTCCACCCCGATGACCAGCCCATTATCAGCAATGCCCTGCAACGCCATTTCCGCGGCGAGACGCCCTTCTATGAAACCGAGCACCGTGTACGTCACAAGGACGGCCACTGGGTCTGGGTACTGGACCGCGGCAAGGTGATGGAGCGCGCCGAGGACGGCAGCCCGTTGCGTGCCGTCGGCACCCACCTCGACATCACCGCACGCAAGAGCGCCGAAGTACGCCTGCGCGAAAGCGAAACCATGCTGCAGCGCGCCCAGGCCGTGACCCACGTCGGCAGCTGGGTGATGGATGTACCGACCCACCGTCTGGAATGGTCAGCAGAGACCTACCGCATCTTCGGCCTGCCCGAAGACACGCCCGCGGATTACAGCCTGTTCCTTTCCTTCATCCACCCCGATGACCGTGCTCATGTCGACGCGGCATGGAACGCCGCCCTGCACGGTGCGCCATACGATATCGAGCACCGCATCGTGGTCAACGGCGATATCCGCTGGGTGCGAGAGATGGCGGAACTGGTGACCAGTGCCGACGGGGAACTGATCTCGGCCCTCGGCACCGTGCAGGACATCAGCGACGTCAAGGCGATGGAGCTGGAGTTGCGTCACCTGGCCACGACCGACATCCTCACCGGTCTGCCGAACCGCCGCCACTTCCTCGAACGCATGGAACAGGAGCTGGCCCGCTTCCATCGCTTCGGCAAACCCGTCGCCCTGCTGATGCTCGACATCGATCACTTCAAGCAGATCAACGATCGCCACGGCCATGCCGTGGGTGATGCGGTACTGCAGCATTTCGCCACCCTCGCCCGCGGCACGCTGCGCAAGATTGATCTCATCGGACGCCTGGGCGGCGAGGAATTTGCCGCACTGCTGCCCGGCACCGAACTGGACGGGGCACGCCTGTATGCCGAGCGTCTGCGCCAGGAGATGGAAACCCATCCCTGCCCGTCAGCAGCGCAGGAAATCGCCTTCACCGTCAGCATCGGTCTCACCCTGTTCGACCGCAACGACAGCACGACCGATCTCCCCCTGGCCCGTGCCGATACCGCCCTGTACTGCGCCAAACACAACGGACGCAACCGGGTGGAAATCGGCTAACTTGCAGTGCCAAATTGGTAACCAGTTTTTGTAGGTCGGGCTTCAGCCCGACGACAGCACCAACCGAAGCCCCAGCGTCGGACTGAAGTCCGAACCTACAAATACATCTCCCCTGTGGGTCGGGCTTCAGCCCGACGACAGCGCCAACCGAAGCCCCAGCGTCGGACTGAAGTCCGACCTACAAATACATCTACCCTGTGGGTCGGGCTTCAGCCCGACGACAGCGCCAACCGAAGCCCCGGCGTCGGACTGAAGTCCGAACCTACAAATACATCTCCCCCGTAGATCGGGCTTCAGCCCGACAGCGGCACCAACCGAAGCCCCGGCGTCGGACTGAAGTCCGACCTACAAATACATCTACCCTGTGGGTCGGGTTTCAGCCCGACAGCGGCACCAACCGAAGCCCCAGCGTCGGACTGAAGTCCGACCTACAAATACATCTACCCTGTGGGTCGGGCTTCAGCCCGACAGCGGCGCCAACCGAAGCCCCGGCGTCGGACTGAAGTCCGACCTACAAATACATCTACCCTGTGGGTCGGGCTTCAGCCCGACGACAGCACCAACCGAAGCCCCCGGCGTCGGACTGAAGTCCGACCTACAAAAACATCTCCCCCGTCGGGCTGAAGCCCGACCCACGCGCTTCGCACAGGCTGTTCTGGTCATAATTTGTTATAAGAACACCCGTGCGCGTAGTGCACTCATCCCCTAATCCCTAATCTCTGGCCCCTATCGTTCCCATGCGTCCCGCCCTGCTTCCACTGCTCCTACTCCTCGCCCTCGCCAGCCTGACACTCGGCCTGGCCGTGGGCAGCGTGCCAGTGCCGCTGGGCGAGGTGTGGCCAGCGCTATGGGACGGCGACGCGCCGCACCGGGCGGTTATCCTGGAACTGCGTCTGCCGCGCCTGCTCGCCGCCTTCGCCGTCGGCGGCCTGCTGGCACTGGCCGGCGCACTGTTGCAGGTGCTGCTGCGCAATCCGCTGGCCGACCCTTACGTGCTTGGCATCTCGGGCGGCGCGGCGGTGGCGGCGCTGCTCGCCATGCTGGCGGGCCTCGGCGGCTGGTGGGTGAGCGGCGGCGCCCTGCTCGGTGCCCTCGGCTCGATGCTGCTGGTGTTCGGTCTGGCCCACGGCGCCGGCGGCTGGACGCCGACGCGGCTGCTGCTCACCGGCGTGGTGGTGGCCGCCGCCTGGGGCGCGTTGATCAGCTTCCTGCTGGCGGTGGCGCCGGAGCACAACCTGCGCGGCATGCTGTTCTGGCTGATGGGCGACCTGTCCCACGGCGGCGAGTGGCCGGCGCCGCTGCTGCTGCTCGGCCTCGCCCTGCTGCTGCTGTTTCCCTTTGCGCGCGAACTGAACCTGCTGGCCCGCGGCGAGATCGCCGCCGGCAGCCTCGGGGTCCACGTCGGCCGCCTGCGCCTCATCATCTACTTCACCGCCTCCCTGCTCACTGCCGCCGCCGTGACCACCGCCGGCAGCGTCGGTTTCGTCGGCCTGGTGGTGCCGCACATGCTGCGCCTGGTCGCCGGCTCCGACCACCGCCTGCTGCTGCCGGCCAGCGCCCTGCTCGGCGGCAGCCTGCTGATGCTGGCCGACACCCTGGCGCGCAGTGTCATCGCGCCGCAGCAGTTGCCGGTGGGCGTGCTCACCGCCCTGCTCGGCGCGCCGGTATTTTTGTTCTTGCTGCGCCGCGAGGCTACCCGCTGATGGAGCTGCTGCGCGCCGTCTCCCTCGATGTGGCCGTCGCCGGCCGCAGCCTGCTGCGCGGGCTCAACCTCAGCGTGAGTGCCGGCCAGTGCTGGGCGCTGCTCGGCGCCAACGGCGCCGGCAAGACCACTCTGCTGCACACCCTGGCCGGCCTGCGTCCACCCCAGGGCGGCAGTCTCTGGCTGCAAGGGGCGCCGCTGGCGCGCCTGCCGCGCCGCCAGGTGGCGCAGCGGCTCGGCCTGCTGGCGCAGGACAGCAGCGACAGCTTTCCCGCCACGGTGCTGGAGACCGCCCTCATCGGCCGCCACCCCCACCTTGGCCGCTGGGACAGTGAAAGCGAAGAGGACGTAGAACGGGCACGCCAGGCCCTGGCCCAGGTGGAGCTGACCGGCCTGGAGTCCCGCCCCTGCCACACCCTTTCCGGCGGCGAGCGCCGCCGCCTCGCCCTGGCCACCCTGCTCACCCAGGCGCCGCGCCTGATGCTGCTGGACGAACCCACCAACCACCTCGACCTCAGCCATCAGATCGGAGCCCTGCAACACCTGCGCCGCCTCGCCGACGGTGGGGAGCACGCCGTGCTGATGGCCCTGCATGACGTCAATCTGGCGGCCCGCTACTGCGACCATGTGCTGTTGCTGTTCGGCGACGGCACATGGCAGGCCGGGACGGCGAAGGAACTGCTCAATGCAGAGCAGTTGTCGCGGCTCTACGGTTATCCGGTGGCACAGATCGCCGGACCGGGCGGTGAGCGGGTATTTCTTCCCCGTTAATCAACCAGTCGACAGAGTAAGCGGAGTTGCATGCGCTGTTGGGCGCAGTGTTTCGGAACAGCCAGGGGGGGCGAAAAGATGGGGAAGGGATTTAAGTGTTCGCAGCGGAGCGAAATGGATCAGGCCTGCTCCAGCCAACGGATCAGCGCTTCCCACTGCTGCTGATCCTGGGCCGCACTGCTGCGCTGGAGGTCGTGCACACCGAGGCCCGCCTCGGCGGTACGCACATAGTTCTGCGTATCACGCAGGCGCGCAACGAAGGGGATATGCAGCGAATTGAGGAAATTTTCCAGCGCCTGATAGACCCTGGTGTTTTCACGCACACGATTGGCAACCACGCCGACACGAATGTTGCGCGTACGCACCTTGGCAACCAGCAAGAGATCCTGAATGAAGCGCGAGGCGGCGTGGATATCAATGGGAGAAGGCAATACTGGAATCAGGAGCGTGTCGATGTCACGCATCAGCTCGATGAGCTGGTAGCCCTGCACCCCGGCGGGGGCATCGAGAATCACGCGCTCGGCCCCCTCGGGGATGCGCATCAAGTACGAGCGGGTGACGCCGGCAACCTGCGGGCGGTGGGCGGAAACGCCCTGGATCGGCCGGACCGCGGCGCCGCGCAACGACAGCCACTGCATGGAGGAACCTTGCGGGTCATGGTCGATGAGAACAGTGCCGCGCCCCTGGCGGGCATAGTAGCTGGCAAGATTGGTGGCAATGGTGGTTTTGCCGCAACCGCCCTTGGTGTTAATCACCAGGATCTGCCTTACCGGCGCAGCCAGCCCCACCCCACGGCTCAGGGCCTGCGTTGTTCCACGCCATGTTGCCAGCATGCCCTGCTCCATCGACTTAGATACCATTTCCACAAGATACGCGATGTATTTAAACCATTACAATAGATTACACACCTAACCGTAGCATATTTATTGGTTTTTACCCACAGAAAGCCGTTTGGGCGGCCCACACCCGCCGGGCTGTGCCTCGCACCGCAGCCGCTCCCCGTCAGCGCTCGATGACGTACTGCAGATCGGCGCCACTCTGATCGCCGCCCTGTTCCATTTTCAGGCTCCAGTGGGAAGACAACTGGTAGCGCAGGCGCAGGCGATTGGCGGTATCCCACAGTCCCACCGCGTATTGCAGGTACAGGCGTGGGCTCAGATACTTGCCCAGAACCAGGGCCGCTTCGTCACCGCTACTGCCCTGTTCCACGCTGACCTCGTCCAGGCCGAACTGCAGGGCAATGCCACGGGCGGCGCGCTCACCACCCAGCGCAAAGGCCGCGCGATAGAGGGCATCCGCCTCGATGCGGGAGGTGGCGGCAAGCGGACGCCCCAACACCAGCCAGGCCAGCGCATCGCTCTCCTCCAGCAGCGGCACCGAAAACAGACGCAGACGCGGGTCTTTCAGGCGCCCGGACACCTCCACCCCCACCACTTGGTCGGCATCGGACAAGGGGCGCACCGCGCGCACGTCCAGGCCTGGATTATCCGGCGGGCTGTCCGCGAACAGCAGGCGGCCGTGCTCCACCACCAGGTTCTGGCCGTAGGCCTCATAGCGGCCGTCGTGGATGTTGAGTTCGCCCTGGGCACGGGTCAGCCCCGGCATCTCGCCACGCAGACTCAGCGCCCCGGCCAGCCGGCCGGAAAAGCCGTAGCCTTCCAGCCGCACCCGCTCCCCGGCGACCAGCCGCAGATCCAGCAACAGACGCCAGCGCCGCAGTGCCGCCGCGTCCTCGACCGCATCCAGGATCACCTCGTCCGGCGACACTTCCACCACCGTGGGCAGGCGCGGCAGGTTGATGTCGGCCAGCGGCACTTCCAGTTGCCCGCTGACCGCCATCCGGCCCGGCTCCAGCACCACCGTTAGATCGGGCGACACCAGCGCACGCGCCTGCACGCGCCGCATCAGCTCGAAGCGCTCCCCCTTGAGCGTCACCTCGGCGCGCCATTGGCCGAAACGCTCGGATGCCAGCCGGCCGGTAATGGCCAGCTGCCCGGGGCCAGAACTGGCTTTGCCGCTCAACGTCAGGGTCTGGCCATCGGAGGAGCGCCCGTCCAGGGACAGCCCGGTCAGGTGGATACCGGCGGCCGGCAGCCGCACACTGCCTTCACGCAAAGCCAATGCCCCGTTCAGGGCCGGTGCGGCAAGGGTCCCGGACAACTGCAGCTGAACGCGCAACTGCCCCTCGGGCCGTAACAGATGGGGCTCCAGGTAGGTGAGCCATTCCAGCCGGTCGGCCTCCACCTCGAGGTGGCCCTGTACCGGCTGGGTATCCGACAAGGGCAAACCCGGCAGCCAGCCGGGCAAAGCCAGGCGTGCCTGCGCACTGCCGCCGTCCACCGCCTCGGCCTGCCACTGTGCCCGCAACCCTTCCGCGTCACCATCCACATCGAGGCGCAGGGTACGCAGTGCACTCTCCACCGCCCCGTCCGGCAGGCGATAGAGCAGGCGTCCGTCGGCCACCGCCAGACGCGCCGTCAGCGCATGCATCACCCCAGCCTCACCCATCGCCGTTGCCACGCCGCCGACGTCGCCACTCATCGCCAGATCACTGCGCGGCAACCAGGGTTCCAACAGGGCCAGCGGCATACCGGCCAGCGCACCGGTGACCTGCCATTGCCCCTCAGTCATGGCACCGGCAAGACAGACCTCACCGCGGCCGCGCCAACACCAGGCTTGCAGCACACCCCGCCTCAGCCCCCAGTCCAGTGCCGCCGCCGGCGCCTGCCAAATGCCCAACTGCGGCAACGCCAGCCGACCACGGTGCAGTTCGCCGGCCCAACGCCGATCCGCCCAGCGACCGCGCGCCTCGATATTCGCACTGCCGCCGTCAGCAAAACGCGCCTCCAGCGTGATGTCGTGCTGCGCCGCGCTGCCATGGGCCCGTAACCGCGCCGACTCCACCCGCGGCGCCCCCCGTGCCAGGCCGTCCAGCTGCGCATCCAGCATCCAGGGCGCAGTACCCGCGAGGTCGACATCGGCGCTCAGGCCCGCCTGTGCCAGGGCGATGCCGGCCCAGGCCAAGGCCTTGCCCTCCCCCTCCAACCGCAGGCGCGGTTCACGCTCCGGGCCATCGACACGGCCGCGGAGATTGAGTTGGCCCGCCGCATCCGGCCACAGGTCCGCCAATGACTCCGCAGCCAATTGCCAGCGCAGGCTCCAGGCCGCCCCTGCACCACCGCTGGCGCTGAGGCGGGCAGCACCGCTGCGCAGCTCCAGCCGCTCGATGCTCAGCTGGCGATCTTCCAACCGGCTGGCACCCTCCAGCCGCAGTGGACGATTCGCCAGCGTGCCCTCCAGCTCGAACCGCGGCAGGGCCACACTGAGATGGCCGTCATGCCAGCGACCACTGCTCTCGGCCTCGCCCGCCAGCTGGCCAGGCCAGCGCGCGTCAAGCTGCCCCGGATCGACGTCCGCGGCACGCAGGAGGCCGCGCCAGTCAAACCCATCGTGCCAGCCCAGCACGGCCTCGCCACCCCAGGCGCCCCCCAGCCACCGCCCGGCCAGTGCGGAAAGCGTGACACTTTGAAGGTTGCCGGCGAAGTCGGTACTCACCTCCAGTGGCGGCAGCCCGTCCCGTGCCGCGTCCAGGTCCAGCCGGCCACGGTAGTCCTCCGGCAGGCCCGTGGCGCTGAGGCTGCCGCTGCTGCGCCACCCCGGCAGGAGCGGATGACCGAAGCCGTCCCACTGCGCCGACAGTTCCGACGTAACACCGCCCGCCACCCAGTTGCCCTGGAGAACCACCTCGCCGCTACCCTGCCGCGGCTGCACCGCCAACCGCAGCAATTGCGCGCCCGCAGCGCCATAAGCGGCACGACCGCTGAAGGCCCAGGAGCCGATCCGCGCCTCCGCCGCCTCGCCGCCCGCCTCCACACTGAATTCCGTCCCTTCGCCGGCCAGCCGACCGCGTGCGGCCACCTTCCATTCCGGCCACCCCGGGTGCAGGGTGGCCACCGCCAGCGGCGGCAGATCAAACTCCGCCTGCCAGCGTGGCGGCGATACCTGCCAGGCCAGCGTCCCCTTCACATCGAGGGCAAAGGGTGCGTTGAGCCGCACCGTCAGTTCCGGCTCGTAATAGGTACCGCTCACACGTCCCTCACCTGCCACCGGCAGGGGATGGTCGGACTGCAGTCCGACCCGCAGAGGGTCCAGAGTCAACGCCCACTTTGCCGCCAGGTCCGATTTCTGGCCGGGTCCGGCGGCCAGGCGGCCTTCCAGCGAGACCTGCCCCCAGGAACCGCGGGCGACCAGCGGCGCCAGCGACAAGCGCGTGCCGTGCCAGCCGCCGTTGAGGCGAACCTCATCGATCAGGAGCGGTTCCGCCCCCGCCCGCAGCAGGCTCAGGTCACGCAGCACAGCGCCCTCCACCGACAGCGGCACAGGCAGGGCCGGTGCCGCCGTGCCGCCCGCGGCCCCCGGTGCCACAAGCTGCAGCCGTACCCCCTGCGCCGTTACGCCGCGCAGGGCCAGCCGCCCGCCGAGCAGCCAGCCAGGCTGCCAATCCAGCGCCATGGTGACGACGTCGAGACGCATGCCGTCCTGTTCCAGCCGCACCCCCTCCGCCCGCAACGGCCCCAACAGCCGCCCGCTCACGCGCTCCGCCGTCAGCCGTCCCTCCAGCATCACCGCCGCCCGTCCCCAGGCCCAGACCAACCCTGCCTCGCTGGCCAGCAGCCACCAGGCCGCCCCGCCCACGCCCAGGAGCAGCAACAGGACCAGCCAGCGCAGCCATCTACGGCGCATGGCAACCTCCGTGTCGGAAGTCCGGGGAGAGGGTGTCCGCTACACCCGCGCCCGTTGCAACATGGCCGCGCGCACAGCGCCCCCCTCCACTTGCCACGGGCCGCTTCATAGATCCGGCCCCACGGTCAGGTGCAGCCGCCAATCCGGTTTGCCCGCATCAACCGGTGTGGCCACATCGAGGCGCAGGGCACCAAAGGGCAAGCGCCAGCGCAGGCCGGCGCCGGCGCCGTGCTGCCAGTCGAGTCCATCATCATCGAAGGCATTGCCAGCATCGTAAAACAGGGCGAGGCCGAAACGCGGGCCGAGGTAGTACTCGTATTCGCCCGACAGCACCACCAGGTGGCGGCCACCCACCACCTCGCCATCGGCGTTGACCGGGCCGAGGGATTTGTAGGCATAACCGCGGATGGAGTTGTCACCACCGGCGAAGAAGCGCAGCGAGGCCGGAATATGCTCAAAGTCAGGGGTATGGCTGACCCCCAGATCGGCGCGGGTGATGAAACGTCCACCGGCCCAGGGCAACACCGCCTTGGCGCGCAGCACACCCTGTAGCAGGCTGGCATCAGACCCCAGGGTCTCGCTGGCGCCGCGCAGCTCGGCACCGAGGCGCCAACCCTGGCGGGGGAACAGGCGATCATCCGCCTCCACCCGCTGCACATTGACGCTGGGCAGTACCAGGGTAGTGGTGTCGTGCTGATCGGCCACGGTATAGCGCTCACTTTGCACCGTGAGGGCATAGGTGCGCTGCCAGCGTCCCAGCAACATGGTCAGGCCGGTGCCGACGGTGACCGTCTCGCGGGTGCTGGTGTCGAGATCCTCCCGCTCCCAGCCACTGCTGAAGGAGAGAAAATCCGTGTTGGGATGGCGGGTCAAAGGGACGCGGTACACACCGCGCACACCGGACTGGATTGCCGACACCGTGGTTTCGATGTGGAAGCGATGGCCAGCGCGATTGACGCGGCGTCGCTCCATACCCAGGCTCGCCCGCGGCCCGGTGTCGGTGCCGTAGCCGAGACCGAAAGTGTAGCGGTTGGGTGGTTTGAGACGCAGGCGCACCTCCACCGGGACGCGCCCCTCCACAGCCGTTTCCGGCTCGGCCTGCACCTCGATGAACTCGAAATAATCGCTGTCAGCCAACGCGCGCTGCAGTTCGAACAGCCGCTCTGCGTCAAATGGCTGGCCCGGCACGAAGGTAAGGTAGGCGCGCAACAGCTCATCATCCAGCATCACCGCATCGAAGCGTACCGGCCCGAACACATGCCGCGGCCCGCTGACCAGATGCAGAACTACCCGCGCACTGTTGTCGGCCAGGGTCACCTCCAGCGCCTGCTGCACCAGATGGGCCGCGAAATAGCCACGGTCACGCGCCAGTTGCAGCAGGTCGCGCTTGGCGCGCTCATAGGGCGCATGCTGCAAAACGTCACCCACCCGCAACGGGAACGCTTCGCGCCAGGCGCTGAAGGCCAGATCATCCGCCGCGGCGCCCTCCAGTTGCAGCACCCGCTCGCGCACCCGTACCGGTACACCCGGCACAATGCGGTAGTGCGCCAACCAGCCACCCTCATGTTCGCTCAACTGCGCCATCACCTCGGGCCGGTAATAACCGAACGGCCGCAAGGCCTCCCGTATCTCCCCCTCGGCGTCCTGATGCAACCGGCGCAGGCGGTACTCCTCCAGCAAGGGATGCTCCCGCTCCGCCTCCAGCGTCAGGCGCTGCATCACGTTGTCGTACAGCACACCTTCGATACCTTCGACGCGCACCTCAACCACCAGTGCGCCCCAGGCTAGGGTAGGGGCAAGCAGCAGCAGACACAGTAAGAACCGGAAATGAACCATGGTGCTATCGTAGAGGTGGCAGCGATCAGTGGCTAGGGGCCAGAGCAAAGCGCAGCGTAACCCATCGCACACTGTGATTGATGAGTTCCCCTGCGTCCCCCCGTCCACTCACCTCTACCTTGACCTGCCCACCGCGGCGCGCGTAAAGTGCGCCCCACGTTTCAGGTGTTCCGACGGACAGCCGTCCTGAGGAATGAAACGGGAAGCCGGTGCGCGAACTCCAGCAGGGTTTGCAATTCCGGCGCTGCCCCCGCAACGGTAGGCGGTTCAAGGCGAGTCACGAAGCCACTGTGTCCAACGACATGGGAAGGCGACCCGCCAGGGGATGTCCCCGACCGCGAGCCCGGAGACCGGCCTGAAGCAACGAGCCTTGCGAGGCTCATCGTTCCAGTGCTGCGGCGGGCGGCAGGGCGGGCCGACTCCATCGACTCCCTCACCTCTCCCCCCGCACTGGTTTTACCACCGACATCACGCGCGGGTGAGCGCGAGAGGGAATACCATGCACTCCAGACTGTCACTGGCCGCGGCACTGCTTGCCTGCGGCGCGACCGCCGCCATCCAGGCCGCCGAAATCATTGAGCCAATCATCATCACCGCCACGCGCACTGCGCAAACGGTGGACGAAACCCTGGCCTCCGTCACCGTCATCGGGCGGGAAGATATCGAGCAAAGCCAGGCGGTGTCGGTGGTGGAACTGATCCAGAGCCGCAGTGTCGGCGTGGATCTGACCCGCAATGGCGGCCTGGGCACCAATACCAGCCTGCTGCTGCGCGGCAGCAACAGCAACCACCTACTGGTGCTCATCGACGGCGTACGCGTCAACTCCGCCATCGATGGCGGCTTCAAATGGGCCAACCTGCCACTGGAACAGATCGAGCGCATCGAGATCGTGCGTGGGCCGCGCTCCACCCTGTACGGCTCCGACGCCATCGGCGGCGTGGTGCAAATCTTCACCCGCAAGGACACCGGTTTCCATGCCACGCTGGGCGGCGGCAGCTACAACACCCTGCGCACCGAAGTGGGCAGCGGCGGCGCGCTTGGTGCCGGCCGCTATCACATCAATGCCGGCTATCTGGAAAGTGGCGGCTTTTCCGCCGCCAAACCCGGGACCTACGGCTATGAGCCCGACGACGATGGCTACGTCAACACCAACCTTGGTGCCGGCTTCAGCCACCCATTGGGTGACGGGGGCACACTGACGCTGAATCTGCTGCACAGCGACGGTGAAGTGGAAACCGACGCCGGCTCCTCCAGCCAACGCAACGACTCCGGCAGTGTGACGCTTGACTGGGCGGGCAGCGAGCACTGGCAGCAGACCCTCACCCTCGGCCACGCGGCGGACCGCTACGAAACCAACGACGGTTATGAGGTTCGCTCGCTGCGCCATAGTGCCAGTTGGCAGCACGACGTGCAGATCAGTGACCGTGGCCTGCTCAGCGCAGGTATCGACTACGTAACGGAAGATGGCGAAAGCAAGGGCAGCTACGACGAGGACATTCATACCGGCGCGCTGTTCGCCCAACTGCAGTGGAGCGGCGAGCGCCTTGACCTGCTGCTCGGCGCGCGCGCCGATGATCACAGTGGCTTTGGTCGCCAGGACACCGGCAGCGTCACCCTGGGCGGCAAGCTGGGCGGTGGCCGCCTCTACGCCAGCTATGGCAGCGCCTTCAAGGCACCCACCTTCCTGCAACGCTACTACCCCACCTACGGCAACCCCGACCTGGAACCCGAAGAGTCGGTCACCGCCGAGTTGGGCTACCGCCTGGACGCGCTGCAGGTCAGCCTGTTCGACACGCGCGTGGACAACCTCATCGAGTTCACCTTTCCTGCCGGCTACAGCAACGTCAGCCGCGCCCGCCTCAAGGGCGCCGAACTGGAATACGGCCACGCCGTCGGCGCCTGGCAACTGCACGGCGGCCTGACCCTGCAACAGGCGGAGGACACGGACAGCGGCGAGCCGCTGCTGCGCCGCGCAGAGAAGAAGCTGATCTTCACCGCCCGAGGCCCACTCACCACCCGCGCCGACCTTGGCATCGAGGTGAGCTACACCGGGTCACGCCCGGACCGCAACGACGTCGAGCTGGCCTCATACACCCTGCTCAACCTCACCGGCACATACCGCCTGGGCGAAAAATGGTCCTTGAACGGGCGCATTGAAAACCTGCTCGACGAGGACTACGAACTGGCCGACGGTTACAACACGCCGGGCACCTCCGCCTACCTCACGCTGAGTTACCGCGAATAGCCGGCGGACAGCATGGTGCCCATCGCGAACCCTTCCCCATTCCCGCCGCCGCGCCCATGGCGCGGCGTGGCGCTGGGATGGTTCGCGCTGCTCTCGCTGCTGCTGCATGCGGGACTGCTGTGGCAGGCGCAAAAAACCGCCCCCGTCCTTACGACGCACCAGACGGGCAGCCTGGCCGTTCATCTGGTTCAGCGGCAGGACACTGCACCGGAATCAAGGGGGGCAGATTCAATGGAAAAACCAAAATTGGAATCGGAATCTGCTTTCACGCCAGTCCACGCACTCTTGAATAGTTCGACATCAAAGCAGGCATCGGGACGAAAAAAATTCGACCCAGCCCCCCCATTGCCCACACCGCGACTCACCGCAGCGCGGTTCGAGTCTGACTCCAATTTGGACCCCAATTTGAATTTTGATACGACGCAACCGGCCGCAACCGCTACTGTGAAAATTGCCACAGACAGCAGCGCTACCGACGCCGCGCGGGAATCCCGGGTTCGCACCATCCTGCAACAGGAACTCGCACGCCATTTCAGCTATCCCCCACTGGCGCGCAAACGCGGCTGGGAGGGTGAGGTGCTGCTGGCGTTCCGCCTGGAGGCGGACGGGCGCATCATCGACGCGCGCGTCGCACGCAGTTCGGGTTATGGTGCGCTGGACAGCGCTGCGCTCAGCGCGCTGGGCAAAATCAAGCGCATCGAAGCCAGCGCGCCGACCGGCTTCGCCATGCAACTCCCCGTCATCTACCGCCTGGAGGGCTAAGCATGGGACACCGTCTTTCCAAGATCTACACCCGCACCGGCGACCAGGGCACGACTGGCCTCGGCGACGGCAGCCGCGTCAAGAAAGACCACATCCGCGTCGAAGCCTGCGGCACGGTGGATGAACTCAACAGCGCCATCGGTGTGGTGCGCGCCCACACCCTGCCCGCGGGTGCGGACGAACAGCTGGGTGCGATCCAGCACCGCCTGTTCGATCTCGGTGGCGAACTGTCGGTGCCCGGCTACACCATCATCGATGCCGCTGATGTCACCGCGCTAGAGCAGCACATCGACGGCCACAACGCCGCGCTGCCGATGCTGAAGGAATTCATTCTGCCGGCCGGTGGCCACGCCACCGCCCACTGCCACCTGGCCCGCACCGTCTGCCGCCGTGCCGAGCGTCGTGTCTACACTCTGTCGAAGAGCGAAACCATCAACCCGCACAGCCTCACCTACCTCAACCGCCTGTCCGATCTGCTGTTCGTCCTCGCCCGCGTGCTGGCGCGGTTCGAGCACGGCACCGAGGTGTTGTGGCGACCAAAACCCAAGCCGTGAGGGCGTGAGGATTGTGGGGCGGGCTTCAGCCCGACACAACGCAGCCTCCGCTCTGTCGGACTGAAATCCGACCTATCCGAAGCTCGCAAACCGTTTCCTTGAACCTTGAACCGGGAAAAATGAAAAAAATTCTACTCATTACCGCGTTGCTGTTCAGCACTGCCCTGGCAGCTGAGCCCGCCTGCCCGCGCATCGTCAGCCAGTCGCCCTACATCACCAGGACGCTGCAGTGGCTCGGCCTGGAAGACTGCATCATCGGCGTCAGCCTCTACGACAGCCTCGACCGCCCGCACACCGGCGGCGTGCTCGACCCGGACGCCGATGCCATCCACACCCTGGCACCGGACCTGCTGTTCACCTCAGACTGGACCACGGCAGAAAAACTGGCGGCAGCGACGCCACCGGGCGCACGCAGCTTCCGCCTCGACGGATTCGAAAGCATGGCACAGATCGAGGACAACCTACGCACCATCGGCCAGGCAGCAGGGATCGGCGACATCGAACAGCGTGTCAGCGCATTTCACCGCCACTGGCAGGAACAGGTCGCGGTGCTCCATGGCAACGGCAAAAAAGTGCTGCTGCTCTCCGCCTGCTCCGGCGTCCCCTATTCCTTCGGCCAGAAGCGCTGGCTGTCCGATCTGTTCAGCCGCGCCGGTTTCGTCAACGTGGAAACCACGGCGACGATCCGCCACATCAAACCAAGTGAAGAGGTAACCACCCTCAACGAACTGATCAACACCCTGCAACCGGAACTGCTGTTCGTGTTCGAGCACACGCAGAGCAAGCAGTGCGCGCTGATCATGCCCAAGACCCCGCTGCAGATCATCCATCTGGACGGCGAAAAATTCCTCCACCCCGCCCCGGTGCTGCTGGAGGGGCTGGCCGAACTGCGGCAGCAGCAGGATAAATGGAGTCGCCCATGAGCATTGATGCCGAACAGCACCACAACGAGCGCATGGTGCGCAAGAAGGCGGTGGTCGAGGAAAAGATCAGGCAGGCCAACACGGAGCGCGGCGTACTCATCGTCAACACCGGCAACGGCAAGGGCAAGAGCTCGGCGGCCTTCGGCGTGGCGCTGCGCGCCCTCGGCCACGGCAAGAAGGTCGCCATCGTGCAATTCATCAAGGGGCGCGACAGCACCGGCGAGGAGGCCTTTTTCCGCCGCCTGCCCGAGGTGCCGTTTCATGTGACCGGCGACGGCTTCACCTGGGACACGCAGAACCGCGCCCAAGACGAGGTCACCGCGCGGCGTGGCTGGGAGCTGGCGCACACGCTGTTGCGCGACCCTGCCATCGACCTGGTGGTGCTGGACGAGCTCAACATCGTGCTGAAGTACCGTTACCTGCCACTGGAAGAAGTGCTGGCCGACCTGCAGCAGCGTCCATTGATGCAGCACGTGATCGCCACCGGCCGCGGCGCGCCGGATGAACTGATTGCGCTGGCTGACACGGTGACCGAAATGCGTGAGGTGAAACACGCCTTCAAGGCCGGCATCAAGGCGCAGGCGGGGATCGAGTTTTGAGCGCACGCTGCCCCGCCCTGTTCATCAGTGCCCCCGCCTCCGGCCAGGGCAAGACCACCGTCACCGCGGCGCTGGCCCGCCATCACCGCAACCAGGGCCGCCGCGTGCACGTATTCAAGACCGGCCCGGATTTTCTCGATCCGATGATCCTGCAACGCGCCTCCGGCGCGCCGGTATATCAGCTCGACCTGTGGCTGGTGGGCGAGGCGCAGTGCCGCGCGCTGTTGCATACGGCGGCACAGCAGGCGGACCTGATCCTCATCGAGGGCGTGATGGGTCTGTTCGACGGCACACCCTCCGGCGCCGATCTGGCCGCGGCCTTCGGCGTGCCGGTGCTGGCGGTGATCGACGCCTCCGCCATGGCACAGACCTTCGCCGCCATCGCCCACGGTCTGCGCAGCTTCCGTCCCGACCTGCCTTTCGCCGGCGTGATCGCCAACCGCCTGGGCAGCGCGGGACACGGCGCAATGATCGCTGCGGCACTGCCGCCGGAGATCTATTGGGGTGGCCTGCAACGCGATGCCGAGGTGGCGCTGCCGGAACGCCATCTCGGCCTGGTGCAGGCCGGCGAGGTCGCCGACCTGGAGCAGCGCATCGAGCAGGCGGCGCAGTGGGTCAAGGCGGCCGGCATCACGCGCCTGCCGCAGCCGGTGGCCTTTGCCGCGCCAGAGGACACGCCGCCGGCGCCGCTGTTGCAGGGCGTGCGCATCGGCGTGGCGCGCGACGCGGCCTTCGGCTTCATCTATCCGGCCAATCTGGATCTGCTGCGCACACTGGGTGCCGAGATCACCTTTTTCTCACCGCTGCATGACACGACACTGCCCGAAGTGGACAGCCTGTGGCTGCCGGGCGGCTATCCCGAACTGCACCTGCACACGTTGTCCAACAACGCCGGCATGCGCGCAGCGCTGCGCGCGCACCACGCCGCCGGCAAACCGCTGCTTGCCGAGTGCGGCGGCATGCTGTATCTGCTCGATGAACTCGCCGGCCACAACGGCCACAGCGCGCCGATGATGGGCCTGCTGCCGGGCCGCGCCGTCATGGAACCGCGCCTGGTGGGGCTCGGCATGCAGAGCGCGCCGCTGCCCGGCGGCAACGTCACCGCCCACACCTTCCACCACTCGCGCAGCGACATCGCGATGACGCCGCTCGCCCACGGCAACAAACAGCGCAGCGGCGCGGGCGAGGCGATCTACCAACAGGGGCGCCTCACCGCCAGCTACCTGCACCTGTACTTCCCCTCCAACCCAGGCGCCATCGCCCAGGTGTTCGCCCCATGATCATGCAATCCCATGCAGGGTACGCACCGCGCACCAAATCCAACATCCGGCGCCGCACCCAGGCAACCTGCCTGCGGCTCGATGCATCGACAGCTGCCCCGTGGGTCGGGCTTCAGCCCGACAATCGCGCTGGCCACGGCAACCCTGTCGGACTGAAGTCCGACCCACACCATCGCCGGCCCTGGTTCCGCCGGGCAATCATTGTCATGCTGCTCTGCCTGCCGGCAGCGGTGACGGTGCAGGCCGCACCGTTCACCGTCACCGATGACCTCGGCAACACCGTGATGCTGGCGCAGCCGGCGCGGCGCATCGTCAGCCTCGCCCCCCATGCCACCGAGGCGCTGTTCGCCGCCGGTCTCGGCGAACACGTGGTCGGTGCCGTCAGCTACAGCAACTACCCGCCAGAGGCCAAGACCATCCCGCGCATCGGCGGCTACAACAATGTGGACATGGAGCGCATCGCCGCCCTCGCCCCCGACCTGGTGGTGGCCTGGCACGAAGGCAACCGTCCGACACAGCTCGACACGCTGCGTCGCCTCGGGTTGGCACTGTATGTCAGCCACCCGCACACGCTGGACTCCGTCGCCGCCACCATCGAGCGGCTGGGCCGGCTCGGCGCCAGCGCGGCGCAGGCGGACGCCGCCGCCGCCGATTATCGCCGCACCCTCGACTCCCTGCGCCAACGCTATGCACAGCAGCCGCCCATCGACGTGTTCTATCAAATCTGGAACCAGCCGCTGATGACCATCAACGACGCACACCTCATCGGCCAGGTGCTCACCCTGTGCGGCGGCCGCAACGTGTTCGGCGCGCTGGGTGCGGTGACGCCGACGGTGTCGGAGGAGGCGGTGCTGCAGGCCGCGCCGGAAGTGATCGTCGCCAGCGGCATGGGCGTCGCCCGCCCCGAATGGCTGGACGACTGGCGCCGCTGGCAACAATTGCCGGCAGTGCGCCACGACAACCTGTTCTTCATCCCGCCCGACATCCTGCAACGCCACGGCCCGCGCATCCTTGAGGGCGCGGCACAGCTGTGTACGCAGCTGGAGCAGGCACGCGCACGGAGAAATCCCTGATGCCCGTAGGGTGCGCACCGCGCCCCCTTGTACGGACCACCGGTGTCACAACAAACAGCCACGATAGGGAAACATGACGTGAACGACAGCCACCGCTACAGCGATGCCGAACGCACCGCCCTCTACCGCGCCATCGCCGAGCGGCGCGACATGCGTCACTTCCTGCCCACGCCGGTGCCAGCGGACACCTTGCAGCGGCTGCTGACGGTGGCGCACCAGGCCCCCAGCGTCGGCATGATGCAGCCGTGGCGCTTCATCCGCATCACCGACAGCGCGTTGCGCCAGGACATCCACGCCCTGGTGGAGGACGAACGCCAGTGCACCGCCGAAGCCCTGGGCGAGCGGCGCGACGAATTCATGCGCCTCAAGGTAGAGGGCATCCGCGACTGCGGCGAACTGCTGGTGGCGGCGCTGATGGATGGCCGCGAACGCCACGTGTTCGGTCGCCGCACCCTGCCGGAGATGGACACCGCCTCGCTGGCCTGCGCCATCCAGAACATGTGGCTCGCCGCGCGCGCCGAAGGGCTCGGCCTCGGCTGGGTATCACTGTTCGCGCCCGCGGCGCTGGCACGGCTGCTCGCCATGCCGGAGGGCAGCCGGCCGCTGGCGATCCTCTGCCTCGGCGAGGTGGAAGATTTCTATCCGCGCCCGATGCTGGAACAGGAAGGCTGGACCCGCGGTGGCGCCATCGAGAAGATGGTGTTCGAAAACCGCTGGGACCACGCCGGCTGGCCGGGGCAGGCGTCATGAAGGAGGATGGAGGGTACGCACCGCGTACCAAACCAAATACAAGAGCAGTGGAGTCCGCAAATGAACGCGAATGGACGCAAATCCAAGGTGGGAAATTAAAACCATGAAGCAACCGCACCACTCTAAATATGTGTTCTGAAATAGTATCCAGTTTATTGTGGGTCGGGCTTTAGCCCGACATCGGCGCTCAACCAGCGCAAAGGCCGTCGGACTAAAGTCCGACCCACGAGGTCGCATAGGCTGATCTGGCGACTATTTCGGAACAGTTATTTAGCCGCCGGGCTAGCAGCCTGCTCCTTTGTAGCACCGATATTCGCGTTTATTTGCGGACTGACTGAGATTCGCAAGATGAAACACACACTGATGATCCAGGGCACCGGCTCCGACGCCGGCAAGTCCACGCTGGTGGCGGCGCTGTGCCGCGTGCTGCACCGGCGCGGCGTGTCCGTGGCGCCGTTCAAGCCGCAGAACATGGCGCTGAACAGCGCCGTCACCGTGGACGGCGGCGAGATCGGCCGCGCCCAGGCGGTGCAGGCGCAGGCCTGCGGCCTGGAACCGCACACCGACATGAACCCGGTGCTGCTCAAGCCCAACAGCGACACCGGCGCCCAGGTGATCATCCACGGCCGCGCTCTCACCAATCTCGACGCCGCCGCCTATCACGATTACAAACCGCGCGCGATGCAGGCGGTGCTGCAGTCCTGTGCCCGCCTGCAACAGCAGTACGACGTGATCATGGTGGAAGGTGCCGGCAGCCCGGCGGAGATCAACCTGCGCGAGCGCGACATCGCCAACATGGGCTTTGCCGAGCAGGTCGACTGTCCGGTGGTGCTGGTGGCCGACATCGACAAGGGCGGCGTGTTCGCCCAAATCGTCGGCACGCTGGAACTATTGAGCGAGACTGAGCGCGCGCGGGTGCGCGGCTTCATCATCAACCGCTTTCGCGGCGACATCGCCCTGCTGCAACCGGGGCTGGACTGGCTGGAACAGAAGACCGGCAAGCCGGTGTTCGGCGTGCTGCCCTACCTGCACGACCTGCACCTGGAGGCCGAGGACGGCCTCGGCGATCGGCTGCACTGGCAGGCCGATGCGATCGACCAGGTCCGCGTCGTGGTGCCGCTGCTGCCGCGCATCAGTAACCACACCGATTTCGACGCCCTGCGCCTGCACCCGCAGGTGGAGTTGCACATCGTCGCGCCGGGGCAGGCACTACCGTCCGCCGACTTGATCATCCTGCCCGGCAGCAAGAGCGTACGCGACGACCTCGCCTTCATGCGTGCCCAGCAGTGGGATGCGCAACTGCTGCGCCACCTGCGCTACGGCGGCAAGGTGCTCGGTATCTGCGGCGGCTTTCAGATGCTGGGGCTTGAAGTGCGCGACCCGCTCGGCATCGAAAGTGCCGCCGGCAGCAGCCCCGGCCTCGGCCTGCTCGACATGCACACCGAACTGCTGCCGGAGAAGCAGCTGCACCGCATACACGGCCGTCTCGCCCTCGATGACGCGGCGGTGAGCGGCTACGAGATCCACTGCGGCATCAGCGCCGGTCCCGCGCTGCAACACCCCGCCGTGCACCTGGCCGGACGCGATGATGGCGCGGTCTCCGCCGATGGCCAGGTCATCGGCACCTACCTGCACGGCCTGTTCGACGAACCCGCCGCCTGCGACGCCCTGCTCACCTGGGCCGGCCTGCGCCACGCCCGCAGCCCCGACTATCCCGCCCTGCGCAAGGCCCAGCTCGACCGCCTGGCCGATGCCGCCGAACAACACCTCGACCTCACCACCCTGCTATCGATATAGCGGGCGCCCCCTGCCCCCTGCACCACAACGCTCCACACAACAAACGCCCCTGTAGGTCGGGTTTCAACCCGACAGCAGCGCCCGTCGAGGCCGCGCAATGTCGGACTGAAGTCCGACCTACGGGAAGGCGAGGGATTGTAGGTCGGGTTTCAACCCGACGTCGGCGCCGGTCGAAGCCGCGTCATGTCGGCCTGATGGCTCTCGGCACCCTGTCTCCCGCCAAATACCGTCCTTCGCTGGACATAAGTCCTACCCACAAGGCGAGGTGCATTACGTACAATACGCACCAACCCACAGCGGAGAAAAACATGACGACCTTTGCGGAAATCCTGCCGACCCTGCCGCCCGTCGACGGCATCAGCCGGATCGAACTGGTGCCACAAAACAGCAGCGAGCCCGCCGCCGTCATCGAAAACAAACCCGGCCAGGCCGGTTCGCTGCGCGTCTATCACGCCCTGCTGCAGCGCCACGGCCGTATCGATGCCGACGCCGCCGAAGAGGGCCTGCGCCTCTATGCCGAACACACCATCGATGCCCGCGCCCATCCCGGCAAGCATCCCAACATCGACCGCCTGTTGCAGGTGATCGAACAGAATCTCTGCTACGACGTACGTGTCAATAGGATGGTGTAGGTCGGGTTTCAACCCGACAGCAGCGCCGACCGAAGCCGCGCCATGTCGGACTGAAGTCCGACCTACAGGTAACACGAAGAATTTGTAGGTCGGGTTTCAACCCGACAAGCGGCGCCGACCGAAGCCGCACCCTGTCGGACTGAGGTCCGACCTACAAGGAACGCGAGGAATTGTAGGTCGGGTTTCAACCCGACAGCCGCGCCGACCGAAGCCGCACCCTGTCGGACTGAAGTCCGACCTACAGGAACACGAGGAATTGTAGGTCGGGTTTCAACCCGACAGCGGCGCCAACCGAAGCCGCCCCATGTCGGACTGAAGTCCGACCTACAGGAAAGACGAGGAATTGTAGGTCGGGTTTCAACCCGACAGCAGCGCCCATCGAAGCCGCACCATGTCGGACCGAAGTCCGACCTACGCGATAGTGAGGAACATGACCGTGAACGATCCCATCATCGTCATCGGCACCGGCGAAATGGCCGGCGTCTTCAGCCGCGGCCTGCTCAAGCAGGGGCACCCCATTATCCCTGTCACCCGCCAGATGGACATGGAGCAGGTCGCCGCTGCCGCGCCGCAGCCGCTGCTGGTGCTGGTCACCGTGGGCGAGAGCGATCTGCAAGCGGTGCTGGCACAAATCCCCGCCGCCTGGCGCGGCCGCCTCGGCCTGCTGCAAAACGAACTGCTGCCGCGCGACTGGCAGGCGCACGACATCGACAACCCCACGGTGATCGCCGTGTGGTTCGAGAAGAAGAAGGGGCAGGACTACAAGGTGCTGGTGCCCTCGCCGGTGTACGGCCCGGCCGCGCCCATCATCGAGCGGGCGCTGGAGTCGCTGGACATCCCGGTGTGGGAACTGCAAAGCGCAGCGGAACTCACCTTCGAACTGGTGCGCAAGAACGTCTACATCCTCACCACCAACATTGCCGGCCTCGCCCTCCCCGCCGGTACCGATGTGGATGCGCTGTGGAACACCCACCAGGCCCTGGCATGCGAAGTGGCCGATGAAGTAATGGACATCCAGTTCAAGCTCATCGGCGCGGAACTGGAGCGCGGCCGACTCATCGCCGGCATGGTGGACGGCATCCAGGGCGACCGACAACACCAGTGCATGGGCCGCTCCGCACCCGCCCGCCTGGCCCGCGCCATTCAACACGCCGATGAGTTCGGCCTCGCCGTACCCCGCCTGCGCGCCATTGCCCCGATGTAGGTCGGACTTCAGTCCGACGACGGCAGCAACCGAAACCACGCCATGTCGGGTTGAAACCCGACCTACAGGGACACGCATTGGTAGACTTCACCGGCAACACCAGTGCATGGGCCGCTCCGACCCACCCGCCTGGCCCGCGCCATTCAGCACGCCGATGAGTTCGGCCTCGCCATACCCCGCCTGCGCACCATTGCCCTAATGTAGGTTGGACTTCAGTCCGACGACGGCAACAACCGAAGCCACACCATGTTGGGTTGAAACCCGACCTACAGGGACACGCATTGGTAGACTTCAATCCGACAGTTCCCCCCGCCGCGGTAGGTCGGACTTTGGTCCGACAAACCCCGCCGAATCTGGTGACGCTTTTTGTCACTATCTGACCATCAATGTCATCCTGTGTCCGCCGCCTGCCCTCATACCCACCTAGGCCACCGCCAGCCTGCGCACCCGGTCACACTTTTCCCGCTTGTGGCGCTGGCACGCAGAATGCTTAAATACCAGTGGTGTTATTCATCCCATCCGGGAGTTGTTCCACAAAAGGAGAGAGACTCATGAAGAAGCAAGCTGGTTTTACCCTTATCGAATTGATGATCGTGGTCGCCATCATCGGCATCCTGGCCGCCATCGCCCTGCCCGCCTATCAGGACTACACCATCCGCACCAAGGTAGGTGAGGGTGTTGCCTTGGCCGCCGAGGCCAAGGTTGCCGTGGCGGAAACCGCCGCCTCCATGGGAGGTCTGGCCGCTGTTACCGCTGCCAATACCGGTTATACCTTCCCGGCTGGTGGTACCGATTATGTGTCCAACATTACTATCACCGACGCCACTGGTGTGATCACCGTCACCATGGGTGGCACCAAAGGTACCGGCGCCACTACCGAACCCGTAATCACCCTTACCCCGACGCAGGCCACTGCCGAAGCCCCGATCACTTGGGTGTGCGCCACCACCGCAGGCCTGCCCAAGCATGTTCCTGCCAACTGCCGCTAGTCATAATGCGGAGGCAGAGCCGGGCTCGGCTTCTGCCACTTAGTACCGAAGAGACCGCCTCGGCGGTCTCTTTTTTTATCTGAATTTAGTGGCAGCCGGCCCCCTGAGCAGGGTCACAGCTTGTGATATCGTTCATAAGCCTCTGAAAATTACATGATATAGTTGTGCTACAGTAATGCGGTTCTATCACTTGACCGGTTACCTCTAACCTATGGCCACGACCACAGCCAAATTACCCATGAGCGGCGTCGCCCGACGCCTGGTCCGCGATGGCTTGATCTCGGAAGATGACGCCGAAAAGGCCGTCGATCAGGCCAACAAAAAGCGCACCCCCTTCGTCAGCTATCTGGTGGAACAGAAACTGGTGGCCGCGCGCGACATCGCGATGTCCAGCGCCCATGAGTTCGGTGTCCCCCTGGTCGATATCAACACTGTGGATATCGACCCGGACATCGTCAAACAGGTGGATGAGAAGCTGATACGCAGCCACCATACCCTGCCCCTGTTCAAGCGCGGCAACCGCCTGTTCGTGGCCGTTTCCGACCCCACCAACCTGGCCGCCCTGGACGAAATCAAGTTCCACGTCGGCATGAATACCGAGGCCATCCTGGCCGAGGAAGACAAGCTGGCCCGCATCATCGAAAAGGCGCTGGAATCCGCCGACACCAGCCTGTCTGAACTGTCCGATGCCGATCTGGAGGGACTGGAAATCTCCTCCGAAGAGGAGGCCGGTGCCGAGGTGTCCGCCTCGGACGCCGACGATACGCCGGTGGTGCGCTTCGTCAACAAGGTGTTGCTCGACGCCATCAACCGCGGCGCCTCGGATATCCACTTCGAGCCCTATGAGAAGTTCTACCGCGTACGCTTCCGGCAGGACGGCATGTTGCGCGAGGTCACCAATCCCCCCATCGCCCTGGCCACCAAGATATCCGCCCGCATCAAGGTCATGTCGCGCCTGGACATTTCCGAGCGCCGCGTACCCCAGGACGGCCGTATCAAGCTGACCATCTCCAAGACCCGCGCCATCGACTTCCGCGTCAGCACCTGCCCGACCCTGTGGGGCGAGAAGATCGTCATGCGTATCCTTGACCCCTCCAGTGCCAAGCTCGGCATTGATGCGCTGGGCTACGAGCCGGAGCAAAAACAGCTCTACCTCGATGCCCTCAATCGCCCCTATGGCATGATCCTGGTCACCGGCCCGACCGGTTCCGGTAAGACAGTGTCGCTGTACACCGGCCTCAACATCCTCAACACGGCAGAGCGCAACATCTCCACCGCCGAAGACCCGGCGGAAATCAACTTGCCCGGCATCAACCAGGTCAACGTCAACCCCAAGGTCGGCCTGACCTTCGCCGCCGCCCTGCGCGCCTTCCTGCGCCAGGACCCCGACATCGTGATGGTGGGCGAAATCCGCGACCTGGAAACCGGTGAGATCGCCATCAAGGCGGCCCAGACCGGTCACCTGGTCCTCTCCACCCTGCATACCAATGACGCCCCGCAGACCATCACCCGTCTGGCCAACATGGGCATCCCCGCCTACAACGTCGCCTCGGCCCTGCTGCTGATCATTGCCCAGCGCCTGGCGCGCCGCCTGTGCAACAATTGCAAGGCGGTGGATGAGGTACCCCGCGCCGTGCTGCTGGAGGAGGGGTTCACCGAGGAAGACCTGGCCAAGGGGGTCACCCTGTACAAGGCCGTCGGCTGCGATCAATGCAACCTGGGCTACAAGGGACGTACCGGTATCTATCAGGTCATGCCCATATCCGAGGCGATGCAGAAGTGCATACTGGACGGCTCCAATGCCATGGAGATCGCCGCCCAGGCGAAAAAGGAAGGCATCAATGACCTGCGCCGTTCCGGCCTGCTCAAGGCCATGGCCGGCCTCACCAGTCTGGAAGAAATCAACCGCGTGACGAAGGACTAAACATGGCGAGCAAGGACAAGGAACCACAGCGCAAAGCCGAAACCTTTCTCTGGGAAGGCCTCGACAAGCGCAACAATCGTGTCAAGGGCGAACTGCAGGCTTCCAGCGACGGTCTGGCGCGGGCCGAACTGCGCCGCCAGGGTATCAATCCCCTCAAGGTGCGCAAGAAGCCAAAACCACTGTTAGCTGCAGGAAAGAAGAAGATTGTCCCCAAGGACATCGCCATCTTCTCGCGCCAGCTCGCCACCATGATGACCTCGGGCGTCCCCTTGGTGCAGGCCTTCGAGATCATCGGCCGCGGTCACGAGAACCCATCCATGCGTGATCTCGTATTGGCAATAAAATCCGACGTGGAGGGCGGTCTCGCCTTGGCCGAGGCGCTGCGCAAACACCCCAACCAGTTCGACCTGCTGACCTGCAACCTGGTCCACGCCGGCGAACAGGCCGGTATCCTCGACTCCCTGCTGGACAAGATCGCCACCTACAAGGAAAAGACCGAGGCCATCAAGGCCAAGATCAAGAAGGCCATGTTCTATCCCACCGCCGTCATGGTGGTGGCCTTCATCGTCACGGCCATCCTGCTCATCTTCGTCATCCCGCAGTTCCAGTCCATTTTCACCGGGTTCGGTGCCGACCTGCCGGCCCTGACATTGATGGTCATAGGTTTGTCCGAGGTATTTGTGGAGTGGTGGTGGGCCATTTTTGGTGGCCTGGGACTCGTCGGCTATGCCTTTTTTCAGGCCAAGAAGAAATCACGCCGCTTTGATGAGGCACTGCAGCGGCTGGCGCTCAAACTCCCTATTGTAGGAGACATCCTCAACAAGGCAGCCATAGCCCGTTATGCCCGTACCCTCTCGACGATGTTCGCCGCTGGTGTGCCGCTGGTGGAAGCCATGGACTCCGTTGCCGGTGCCGTGGGTAACGTGGTTTACGGCAAGGCCGTGCTGAAAATGCGCGACGAGGTCTCCGGCGGCCAGGCCTTGAACGTGTCCATGACCCAGGCCGGCGTCTTTCCCAATATGGTGTGCCAGATGGTGGCCATCGGCGAGGAGGCCGGCTCCATTGACACCATGTTGAGCAAGGTAGCGGACTTCTACGAAGAAGAGGTGGACAACGCCGTAGACGCCATGAGCAGCCTGATGGAACCGCTCATCATGGCCGTCCTTGGTGTGCTCATTGGTGGTCTGGTCATCGCCATGTATCTGCCGATCTTCAAGATGGGCGAAGTGGTCTAACAGACTCCCTATGAGTGATTCATTGCTCGTTGCGCTGGCGGAGCCATGGCTGCTCGCGTCTGTGACCCTGCTGTTGGGTCTGGTCGTAGGCAGCTTCCTCAACGTGGTGATCTACCGCTTGCCGGTCATGCTGGAGCGAGCCTGGCGCCGCGACTGCGCGGCGCTGGACGGCAGGGATACGGCGCCGGAAGAACGCTTCGACTTGGTTCTGCCCCGCTCGCGCTGTCCGCACTGCGGCCACCAGGTAACCGCTCGCGACAACATCCCGGTCCTCAGCTATCTGCTGCTGCGCGGTCGCTGCCGTGCCTGCGGCGCGCCGATTTCGCTGCGCTACCCGGCGGTCGAACTACTGACCGCAGCGTTGACAGTGATAACGGCACTGCACTTCGGCGCTGGTTGGCAAGGGACATTCGCCGTACTGCTGACCTGGACACTCATTGCCCTCAGCTTCATCGACTTCGACACGCAATTATTGCCCGACAGCATCACCCTGCCTGTGCTCTGGCTGGGCCTGCTGCTCAGTCTGTTTGGTGTTTACGCCGATACCCACGCCAGCATCATCGGCGCCGCAGCCGGCTATCTGTCACTGTGGTCCATCTATCATCTGTTCCGCCTGCTCACCGGCAAGGAGGGCATGGGTTATGGTGACTTCAAGCTGTTCGCCCTGTTCGGTGCCTGGCTCGGCTGGCACAGCCTGCCACTGATCATCCTGCTCTCCTCCGCTGTCGGCGCCGTCATCGGCCTCAGCCTGATTCTATTCCGCGGCCGCGACCGCAGCATACCCATTCCCTTTGGCCCCTACCTGGCCATCGCCGGTTGGATCGCCCTGCTGTGGGGTGAGCAGTTGACCGCCTGGTATCTCCGCACCACGCTTCCCGCCTGAGATGCTGCGCATAGGCCTCACCGGCGGCATCGGCAGCGGCAAGAGTACGGTGGCGGAGCTGTTTGCCGACCTCGGCGTACCCGTCATCGACACCGATCGTATTGCCCACGAACTCACGGCTCCTGGTAGCGAGTTGGTCAGACTTATTGGTGAGATGTTTGGCTCCGGCACCGTAGCCACCGATGGCACCCTCGACCGCACCGGCGTGCGCCGGATCATCTTTGCCGATGCAGCCAAACGCCACCAGCTCGAGGCCCTGTTGCATCCTCGCATTCGCAGCCGAACCCTGGAACTCATGGCACAGCTGCGCGGTCCCTATTGCATCGTGGTAGTGCCGTTGTTGCTGGAGGCGGGCTGGCAGTCACTGGTGGATCGCGTTCTTGTTGTGGATACCCCACCCGAACTGCAACTCCACCGCACCCTGCAGCGTGATGCCCGCCCGGTCGAGGAGGTCCGTGCTATAATTGCCGCGCAGATTCCTCGGGAAATGCGTCTGGACGCAGCTGATGATATCGTTATCAACGATGCGGACCGGGACAAGCTGGCGGCACAGGTGGAAGCGCTGCACCAAAAATATCTCCAGCTGGCCACGTCGCCGTAGGCTGTATACCGCGCAAACTTTATCCGTGCAGTCCGTGAGTTCGTGCACCGGTCATGCCGAGGCATTTGATTGCACCAGCAAGGGCCCGCGTAATATATGGAACATTCGGCTTAGATACGCACAGTGCAAAAATACATCACATACGAACATCCCCTGAACGAACGTGTGCGGACCCTGCTGCGTCTGGAGTTTCTCTTCCGCCAGATCAAGCACTTCATGTCCGGCAGTACCGTATGGGACTCCCGCGCCGTGCTCACCAACGTGATGGACATCCTGACGGTATTCAGCCGCGGCGACCTCAAGACGGAGCTCATCAAGGAGTTGGAGCGCAATGCGGTCAATCTCGGCCGGCTGACCGAGAAAAGCGGTGTTGATCACAACCAGCTCAAGAACATCCTGCACTGGCTCAACAAACTGCGCGGCGTCCTGCACGATATGGACGGCCAGCTTGGCCAGGACCTGCGCGAGAGCGAGTTCCTCAACGCCATTCGCCAGCGCAGCAGCATTCCCGGCGGCACCTGTGACTTTGATCTGCCGCTCTACCATCAGTGGCTACACCAACCGCATGAACAGCGCCACGCCGATCTGGAACACTGGCTGGGTTCGCTGGATACCGTCCGCCAGTCGGTGGAACTGATTCTGAAACTGATTCGTAACAGTGCCGAACCCAGCACCGCCGTCGCGGAAAATGGGGTGTATCAGCACACCCTCGACCCCGCCATTCCCTTCCAGTTGGTACGCATCGGCCTGATCGCGGAACTGCCTTATTTCGCTGAGGTCAGCGGCGGCAAACACCGCTTTGCCGTGCGTTTTCTGCAACCCTCGACCAATGAGCGGCCCAAACAGGCGAGTGAAGATGTTTCCTTTCGCCTGACCTGTTGCGTGTTATGAGCATGGCGGTTGTGAAATGCCCGACCTGCGGCAAGCAGGTGAGTTGGACGCCGGAGGAACGCTGGCGCCCGTTTTGCAGTGAACGCTGCCGTATGATCGATCTGGGCGCCTGGGCCGATGGTAGCCATGCCATCCCCGGTGAGGCGGCCGAGTTCCCGGACCCGGCAGCGGACCAGGACAGCAGCCTCCCCCACTAGGCAAGCCCGCTCGTGGCGCCTCTGCCTGATAATGTCCCACCACCTGGACGCAACGAGCGTCAGCCCACACAGCAATGATCACATGGCCTGTCCGCTCATTGCCGATCACCCCAAGCAACGCCTGCTCTTTACCGCTGGATGTTCCGACAGGCTCTGCATCCCGAGCGCACCATCTCCCCCTCAGTCACACCACAGGCTGCTGATTGCCGCCACCCCCTGCCCGCCATGCATCCAGGCGGTGGCAATGTCGGCAGCGGTCATGCCGCCCAGGGCATAGACAGGAATACGGCTTGCCGCAGTCAATTCTGCAAATCGCTCCCAACCCAGCGTCGGCATACCGGGGTGACTGCGCGTCGCCTGCACCGGAGACAACAAGGCAAAATCGGCCCCAATGACGCCGGCATGCACAAGTTCCTCCGCCGTATGGCATGAGGCTGCCAGCAGCAATCTCTCTGTCCCGGAGGGGCGTTGATGATGCTGCATCAATTCCGTACTGCCAAGGTGCACACCGTCCACGCCCAAGGCAATGGCCACTTGCGGCGATGCATTCAACAACAGCCGCGCACCATGACGCCGACATACCGCATACACCTGCGCTGCCAACGGACACAACGCGGCGTGATCAAGTGCCTTGGCACGCAGTTGCACCAAACGGATGCCGCGCTGGAGTGCGCATTCCAATGTCTGCAGGAAGGACGGCCAATTCTCGGTGGGACCGGGCTCGGGGGTGATCAGATAACGATCGGGCAGCTGCAGGGCACTGATGATCGGCCGGTTGGGCGGCGGAAAGGCGTACTGGGGTAACTCACTCAATGCTAGCCAACGTATCTCCTGCCCCTCCCGTCCATGGGCATGTCCGGTAAAAGCATCCACACGCCACACATCGAGCAACACCTGGCGATCGGGATAACGGTGGGGAATGCAGATCAGCGGGCGGGCGTGAACAACGTCGATACCCAGTTCTTCGCTCAGTTCCCGGCCAAGTGCAGCGAGGACATCCTCACCAGGCTCAACCTTGCCGCCCGGGAACTCCCACAACCCCCCCTGATGCAGATGCATGGGACGGCGGGCTATCAGGACGCGGCCATCGTCACCGACGATGGCCGCAGCAGCCACATGCAGCACAGGAATCAGGAGCGATACTCGGCGTTGATGCGGACGTAGTCGTAGGAGAAGTCACAAGTCCACACCCGCGCGCTGGCGGCACCGCGGACCAAGTCGACGCGTATGGTGATCTCGGCCTGCGCCATCACCGCCGCGCCGCGCTCCTCGGTATAATCGGCAGCCCGGCCACCATCGCGCACGATACAGACATCCCCCAGATGAATGGTGATGGCATCGAGGTCCAATGCCGGCACACCTGCACGCCCCACTGCCGCCAGAATGCGGCCCCAATTGGGATCCGAGGCGAAAAAGGCCGTCTTGACCAGGGGCGAGTGGGCGATAGTGAACGCCACCTGCTCACACTCCGGCACGTCCCGACCGTTGACCACGTCAATAGTGATCAGCTTGGTAGCCCCTTCGCCATCACGCACAATGGCTTGCGCCAGGGTTTCGCATACATCGGTTACCGCCTGCTGGAACAAGGCAAAATCGGCCGAGCCGGGACTCACCGTTACACCGGCAGCGCCGGTAGCCACCAGCATGCATGCATCATTGGTCGAGGTGTCACCATCGACGGTAATGCGGTTGAAGGACTGGCGTACTGCCAAATCGAGTACCTGCTGCAACACGTGCTGCTCCACCTTGGCGTCGGTGGCAATATAGGACAGCATGGTAGCCATGTCGGGACGAATCATGCCCGAGCCCTTGGCAATGCCGGTTATGACCACATCGCCACCGCTCAGTGCAATGCGGTGTGAACAGCCCTTGGGTACGGTATCTGTGGTCATGATGCCATGCGCGGCATCGGACCAGTTGTCATCTCCCAATGCAGCAAGGGCTTGCGGCAAGACCGCCACGATCTTCGACAGGGGCAACGGCTCACCGATCACTCCGGTGGAGAACGGCAGCACCTGCGTGGTATCACAACCAGTCAGTCGCGCCAGTTCAACACAGCTCTGTTGCGCATCGGCCAAACCCTGCTTGCCGGTACCGGCATTGGCATTGCCGGTATTGACCAGAAAGTACTGCGGCACTACCGCCGCCAAATGCTGCTTGGCCACTGACACCGGCGCAGCACAAAAGGCATTGCGGGTAAACATGCCAGCACAGGTGGAGCCTGCCGCCAGTTCCATGACCACCACATCGCGCCGACCTGGCGTCTTGATACCGGCCGAAGCGATACCAATGCGCACGCCACGCACCGGCAACAGTTGGGGCAAACCTTCGAATCCCACTGCCATGTTCTGTTCCCTGTCTATTCCATACGCCCGTGGCACTGTTTGTACTTCTTGCCCGAACCACAGGGGCAAGGTTCATTGCGTCCCACCTTGCGACCGTCACGCACGAACGGCTTGTCTGCGTCCTCATCGAGTGCCGACTCTTCCTGCAAGGCAGAGACCTCTGCATGCTGATACTCCAGCGGCGCCTGGGTGCGTCGCTGTTGCTCAACCGCCTCGACATCCGCCTCTGCCCGCACCTGTACCTTGGTCAGGATACTCACAACCTCCTGCTTGATGCGCTCAAGCATCTGGTTGAACAGGGCGAAGGCCTCGCGCTTGTACTCCTGCTTGGGATTCTTCTGCGCATAGCCCCGCAGGTGTATTCCCTGGCGCAGATAATCCATTGCCGCCAGATGTTCCTTCCAATGGCTGTCCAGGGTCTGCAGCATCACAGCCTTTTCGAAATGTCGTAACACGGCGGCACCAGCCATCTCTTCCTTGGCCGCGTACAGCATTTCTGTCTCATCGACGATACGCTGGCGCAGGGTTTCCTCATGCAGGTTGTCGTCCGACGCCAACCAGCCGGCGATGTCGAATTTCAATCCGAAATCATGCTCCAGCGCCGCTTCCAGGCCGGCGATATCCCACATTTCATCCAGGCTGTTCGGCGGTACATAGATGCTGATGGCATCATTGAGCACATCGCTGCGCAACACGCGAATGGTGGCGGAAATATCCTCGGCTGCCATCAGTTCGTTGCGCTGCTCGTAAATCACCTTGCGCTGATCGTTGGCGACGTCATCGTATTCCAGCAACTGTTTTCGGATATCGAAATTGTGTCCTTCAACCTTGCGCTGCGCATTTTCGATCGCCTTGCTCACCCATGGATGTTCGATGGCCTCACCCTGCTGCATACCCAGACGCTGCATCAAGGTACCGACACGGTCAGAGGCGAAGATGCGCATCAGGTTGTCCTGTAGCGACAGGTAAAAACGGGTAGAACCGGGGTCGCCCTGGCGACCGGAACGGCCACGCAATTGATTGTCGATACGGCGTGACTCATGCCGCTCGGTACCAATGATATGCAAACCACCGGCCGCCACCACAGCATCGTGTCTTTGTTGCCATTCCTCGCGTGCACGCTGTCGCACGGCGTCATCGACCAGCGTATCGATCTCAGCCTGCAGATTGCCACCCAGCACAATATCAGTACCACGACCGGCCATGTTGGTGGCAATGGTCACCGCCCCAGGGCGGCCGGCCTGGGCCACGATCTCTGCTTCTCGCTCATGCTGCTTGGCGTTGAGAACTTCGTGCTTGATCCCTGCCACTTTAAGCTGCCGCGACAACATTTCGGATGCCTCAATGGAGGTTGTGCCTACCAGGATGGGTTGGGCTGTCGCGTGACGTTCCTTGATATCCTCAATAATCGCGGCAAATTTTTCTTCAGCAGTAAGAAAAATCAGGTCACCGGAATCCAGTCGTACCATGGGCCGATGGGTGGGAATAACCACCACTTCGAGGCCGTAGATCTGCTGAAATTCGAAGGCCTCGGTATCCGCCGTGCCGGTCATGCCAGACAGCTTGTCGTAAAGACGGAAATAATTCTGGAATGTGATGGAGGCAAGGGTCTGATTCTCATTCTGAATCTGCACCCCTTCCTTGGCCTCAACCGCCTGGTGCAAGCCATCAGACCAGCGCCGGCCCGGCATGGTACGGCCGGTAAATTCGTCAACAATGACGATCTGTCCCTCCTTGACGATGTAGTCCACATCACGCTGATAGAGTGCATGGGCGCGTAGCGCGGCATTGAGATGGTGCATCAGACCGATATTGGCGGCATCGTACAGACTTTCTCCTTCCGCCAGCAGACCGTTGGCAGACATCAGATCCTCTACATGCTGATGCCCTTCCTCTGTGAGATATACCTGGCGCGCTTTCTCATCGACACTGTAATCGCCTGCGCCGCCTTCATCGACTATCCGCTGCAGCTTCGGAATCAGGGCGTTGATCTGCTTGTAGCGGGACGAACTATCCTCCGCCGGTCCCGAAATGATCAGCGGTGTACGTGCCTCATCAATCAATATCGAGTCCACTTCGTCAACCACCGCGAAGTTCAGTTCGCGCTGCACCTTTTCCGCGACACCAAAGGCCATGTTGTCGCGCAGATAGTCGAAGCCAAACTCATTATTCGTGCCATAGGTAATGTCGGCGGCATACGCAGCACGCTTTTCTTCATGGGACATGTTGCCGACGATCACGCCGGTGCTCATACCGAGAAAACCGTATAACTTCCCCATCCAGCCGGCATCGCGGCTGGCCAGATAATCATTCACGGTAATGACATGCACACCTTTGCCCGGCAGGGCATTGAGATAGGCGGCCAGCGTCGCCACCAGGGTCTTGCCCTCACCGGTACGCATCTCGGCGATCTTGCCCTGGTGCAGCACCATGCCACCGATAAGCTGTACATCATAATGACGCATGCCGAGTACGCGCTTGCCAGCCTCACGCACCACAGCAAATGCCTCAGGCAAGAGATCGTCCAGCGGAGTGCCTTGGGACAGGCGGGCACGAAGCTCGTCGGTCTTGCCGCGCAGAGCATCATCGGACAACTGCTCTAGTTCCGCTTCCAGCGCATTAATCTGAGCAACGGACTTGCGCAACCGCTTGACTAGCCGCTCATTGCGACTACCGAATATCTTGCTGAGGAATTTGCTGACCATGGATCGCTTGCTTGTCTTCGTGAAAGAAATAGCGCCGATGATACCGCAAATCAGCCTGAGTTTCTCATCACTTGGACGGCACTGGGAGGGAAAAAGCGGCTACGGCAGCGGGGGAAAATCCGGCAGCATGGGCTGCCGGAACATGGAAATCAACGTACAGCCTGGACGTAGCGTGCCGGATCGACAGCCCGACCGTTACGCAGAACCTCGAAATGTACATGAGGGCCGGTGGAGCGCCCAGTGGAACCCATGGTGGCCAAAAGCTGACCTTTTTTCACTGTATCGCCCACCTTCACCAGGATGGATTTGTTGTGGCCATAGCGGGTGACATAACCCTTGCCATGATTGATCTCGACAAGATTGCCATAGCCAAAACGGGAGCCGGACCATGTCACGACGCCGGAGGCCACGGCGATTACTTCGGCGCCTTCCTTGCCTGCAAAATCAATCCCATTGTGATGGGCCAGACGACCGCTGAAGGGATCGGTGCGAATACCATAAGGCGAGGAAATCCAGCCACTACGTATCGGCCGGCCCGCAGGCAGCACTTCCGCCTGGAGGTTGCGGTTGAGCAGCATCGTTTCGAGCACGCTCAACTGGTCGCTACGGTTTTGCAGTTGCAACGACAAGTTATCCAGCAAGGCGATGAAATCTGGAACCTGCAACGATTGCTGTACAGATACACTCTCCGGGCCACCCAGGGCAGGAGGGATAGCGAAATTGAACTCACCGTCTTCCAGACCGGCCATGCTTGTCAGACGCTGCCCCATTGCATCCAGCCGCATCACGTGGGCTTGCATCTGCCCCATCCGCAATGCCAATGCATTGAGGTTTTCCTCGGCCATGCGTTTCGCATCCTCAATGGCACGGCGCTGGTTATCCAGTTCATTCTGCAGGCCACCTGCGACCAAAACCGAAGTCTCGGCGTCGGAAAAACCCATGCGGTAACCGCTATACAACGCCACGGCTGGAACCAGCAGGAATACGGTAAACGCCAGCGCCGCCATACCGCGCCGTCCGATGCTGAGACAACTGGAACACCCAAGTTGTCTGGAGATAAATAATATATTCATCGTCCCCTATACCAGTCGCGTGAACCCATCCTGAGTCGGGTTGTTTGTGTTTTAGGTGTTATATTCTTGCCATATGACCAAGCCGCGCTCACTACAGCTGTTATTGGGTACCGACACCGCCATCGTCAGGCTGCTTGAGCATGTGCAGCTTCTACAATCACTCGACAAAAGGCTGCATGCCTGCCTCGATACCGCAGCCGCTGGTCACGCCCAAGTCGCGGACCTGAACTCAGACCGCCTGATAATCCACGCCAGCTCCGCAGCCTGGGCAACGCGCCTGCGTTACCTTACCCCCCAGCTGTTGCGCTGCTTGCGTACCTCACCGTCACTCACGAACCTGAACCACATCGAGGTCAAGGTTTCTCCCCCAACGCAACCGCCAACCCAGGTAGCGTTGCCGGCAGCATTATCGGCCGATAGTGCCGCCATTCTGGACAGTACTGCCGACGCTATTTCCGACCCGGCTCTGCGCGCAGTACTCAGGCGCCTGGCACGCCGGGGACGCGACAATTCGGCAGGTTAAACCACCACTGGCTGGATATAGGAGATCGGCACCTGCTGCGGATCATCGAAGGTCACCTGCTCCCAGGCATCCTCTTCCACCAGCAACTTGCGCAACAGCTTGTTGTTCAGTTCATGACCCGACTTGTAACCTCTAAAGGCACCAATCAGGCTGCAGCCCAAAAGATACAAATCACCGATGGCGTCCAGTACCTTATGCTTGACGAATTCATCATCGTAGCGCAGACCATCCTCATTAAGCACGCGATAGTCATCTACCACAACCGCATTATCCAGACTGCCACCCAGCGCCAGGTTGCGGCTGCGCAACATCTCCAACTGGCTCATGAAGCCGAAGGTACGAGCCCGGCTCACTTCCTTGACGAAGGAGGTAGTTGAAAAATCGATACAGGAAAGCTGGCTGCGACCGCGGAAGGCAGGATGGTCAAAATCAATCTCCATTGCCACCTTGAAACCGTCAAACGGCTCGAATTGCACCCAACGATCGCCATCCTCAACACGCACAGTGCGCTTGATACGGATGAAACGCTTGGAGGCCACCTGTTCGACAATGCCGGCAGACTGAATAAGGAACACGAACGGCCCGGCGCTGCCGTCCATGATCGGCACCTCCGGAGCACTCAATTCGACATAGGCATTATCAATGCCGAGGCCAGCCAGTGCCGACAACATATGCTCGACGGTAGAGATACGCACGTCACCCTTGATCAGGGTGGTGGACATGGTGGTATCGCCCACATTTTCCGCCTTGGCCTCAATTTCTGCCGGCGGATCGAGGTCTACGCGGCGGAAAATAATACCAGCATCCACGGGAGCAGGGCGCAATGTGAGGTACACTTTTTCGCCTGTGTGCAGACCCACACCCGTAGCGCGAATGACGTTTTTCAGTGTTCTCTGCCGTATCATTTCGCCCTCAATCCACCCATAACTTATCGTTACAAAAGGCAATTATGCCAGCCAGACTGGACGAAATACTATCATAGGGCAAGGTCCATTCCTAGCGAAGGGGCTCACAACTCCCTGCACCCCGGATCCCAGATTCCCCAGCTATCCTGCTCAGCCCCCCCCATGCGGGACAGCTAGCCAGGGAATGCCCGTGTAGACCGAGTGCCTGCCATTGAACCCAGCGGATTAGCACCACCTTGCATCCGGCAGTTCCCTGTCCTATCACCCTCCCAGCTCAACGTGATGAATATTCCAAATATTGCGCCGAATTGAGGCAAAATCCATCTATCTCGCTGTTTTCCGATTGTCTCAAAATTCATACCCTCCAGAGGCCGTCGCGGACCGGAATATGCACCGAGCACCACACATGCCACCCTAGGTGAGGGTGATCGCCCTGCCCGTGCCCCGTTTGGCTGCCGCCCCTTATGGAAGACAGCCCGGCCGTCAGTCGGCCTGACGGCGCAGAAACGCTGGAATGTCGAGGTAGTCCAGGCTGCCATCGGCCTCCTTGTTGAAGCGTTCCTGGCTGGATGGCTGGTTGCGCAACACCGTCGGGCGCTCCAGCACGTCATAGTCGACTTCGCCATTACTGGCACGGTTGACCACCAGACGTACCGGTTGCTCTGCCGGGGCAGCGGCACTATTGCCAAGGCCGGTCGCCACCACGGTGACACGCAATTCACCCGACATATTGGGATCGATGACGGTGCCGACCACAACCGTGGCATTCTCCGAGGCGAACTCCTTGATGGTATTACCCACCTCCTCGAACTCGCCGATGGACATATCCAGGCCGGCGGTGACATTTACCAGAATACCGCGGGCACCAGCCAGATTGATGTCCTCCAGCAGCGGGCTGGCGATAGCGGCCTGCGCAGCGACACGGGCGCGGTCCTCACCGGACGCGATGCCGCTGCCCATCATGGCCATACCCATTTCCGACATAACCGTGCGGACATCGGCAAAGTCGACGTTAATAAGGCCGGGACGGGTAATCAGCTCGGCAATGCCCTGCACCGCACCCAGCAGCACGTCGTTGGCTGCCTTGAAGGCGTCGAGCAGGCTGATTTGCTTGCCCAACACCGACAGCAGCTTCTCGTTGGGAATGGTGATCAGAGAGTCTACATATTGCTTCAGCTCCGTGATGCCGTCATCGGCCACGGTCATGCGCTTTTTTCCCTCAAACGGGAATGGCTTGGTCACCACCGCCACGGTCAGGATGCCCAAATCCCGCGCGACCTGTGCGACGATGGGCGCACCGCCAGTGCCGGTGCCGCCGCCCATGCCAGCGGTGATGAAGACCATGTCGGCGCCCTCCAGCACTTCGGCGATGCGGTCACGATCCTCAATGGCTGCCTGACGGCCGATTTCAGGATTGGCGCCAGCACCCAAACCCTTGGTCACGGCTCCCCCAAGTTGCAGCACGGTGCGCGCACCGGACTTCTTCAGGGCCTGGGCATCGGTATTGGCGCAAATGAAATCTACACCGTCGATGTCCTGCAGCAACATATGTTCAACCGCATTGCCGCCACCACCACCAACCCCTACCACTTTGATAATGGCGCTCTGTGCCTGAGTATCCATCAGTTCGAACATGGTGTACCTCCTCTTCCCCTGTTGAGCCCTGCCACAAGGCAGATATTTAGAAATTCCCCTGGAACCAGCTCTTCATTCGCTGGATCACATGCGACAAACCACCGGAACCGCGCAATTCAGATGCCGCACCGGCACCGCGGTTGTGCAATCCAAACAACAACAAACCTACGCCGGTGGAGTAGATGGGATTGCGCACCACATCCACCAGTCCGTTGACGCCCTGCGGTACACCTAGCCGCACCGGCATGTGAAAAATCTCTTCCGCCAGATCCACCACACCTTCCATCTTTGCGGTGCCGCCGGTCAGCACGACGCCGGCTGCGCACAGATCCTCGAATCCGCTGCGACGCAATTCTGCCTGTACCAGGGTGAACAGCTCTTCGTAACGAGGCTCCACCACGTCGGCCAGGGTCTGGCGCGCCAGGCGCCGCGCCGGGCGGTCGCCCACGCTGGGCACTTCAATGGTTTCATCGGCGCTGGCCAACTGCGCCAGGGCACAGCCGTATTTGATCTTGATGTCTTCGGCATGCTGGGTCGGGGTACGCAATGCCACCGCGATATCATTGGTGACCTGGTCGCCAGCGATAGGGATCACCGCTGTATGGCGTATGGCGCCTTCAGTGAACACGGCAATGTCAGTGGTGCCACCACCGATATCCACCAGGCATACTCCCAGCTCTTTCTCGTCGTCTGACAGTACTGCGTTGCTGGAGGCAAGCTGCTCCAGAATGATATCGTCCACCTCCAGACCACAACGACGCACACACTTGATGATGTTCTGTGCCGCACTCACCGCACCGGTCACCAGATGCACCTTGGCCTCCAGCCGCACACCCGACATGCCGATGGGTTCACGAATACCTTCCTGGGTATCGATGACAAACTCTTGCGGCAACACATGCAGAATTTTCTGGTCGGCGGGGATCGCCACCGCGCGCGCTGCATCAATCACCCGCTCCATATCACTCTGCATCACCTCTTTGTCACGGATGGCAACGATACCGTGGGAATTGAGACTGCGGATGTGGCTACCGGCAATGCCCGCATATACCGAGTGGATCTGGCAGCCGGCCATCAGCTCAGCCTCCTCTACCGCACGCTGGATCGATTGCACTGTCGACTCGATGTTTACCACCACACCCTTCTTCAAGCCCCGCGACGGGTGCGACCCGATACCGATGATATCGACCTCGCCCGCCCCAGTAATCTCACCGACGATGGCCACCACCTTGGAGGTGCCGATATCGAGGGCGACAATCATGTTCTTTTCACCTTTTCTGGACATGCATTCCTCCCAAACTTCTACGACTGCCGCCAACGCACCGCAAAGCCATTGGTGTAGCGCAAATCAACCCGCGCCACCGTATCGCTGCGTGGTCCCAGAATGCGTGGCCAGGCGCGGACAAACCGCTCCAGCCGCGCCGGGTGCTCATTGCGGCCGAGCATCAGCTCCATACCGTTATCCAACGTCAGTTTCCAGGCGCGACGCTCATCCATCGCCACCTCGACAACATTCAACTTCAGTGGCAGCAGCGCACGCTGCAACTCTATGAACTGGGTCGTCACCATCACTGAGGTACCTTGCGGCCCGCGCAACAGCGGCAAGCCCGTTACCGCCAATGGTTCCGAGGGCCGGAATACTGCGCCCTCGGGATTCACCAGTCCGTCATCGGCCCAACGTGCCAACACCTGCTGTTCGCGCAACCGCACCAGCAGTACATCGGGCCAGGCACGGCGCACCTGCACACTGTGCACCCAGGGCAATTGCTCCAGCGCTGTACGCACCGCGTTGATATCGATACGCAGAAAGCCGGCTTGTGCATGAAGTTGTATAGCCGTGCGTATTTCCTGTTGTGTTACATGATGCAACTCGCCCTGTACACGCACGGTGCGCACCGGCAGATTGTCCGGTTCGGCAAGCCACAACACGGCTGCCGTGCCGAAACCACCCAAGACAACCAGACCGAGCAGCAGCGGCAACTGTCGCGGCCATTGCCGCCGCACCGGTTCCTGCTGCTTACGCCGTGCCTGGATCTTCCTAGCCACCCAGAGTCCCCTCCAGAATGCGCCAGACCAGCGCATCGAATTCAATACCGGCAACCTGCGCCGCCATAGGTACCAGACTATGATCGGTCATGCCCGGCACGGTGTTTACCTCCAGCACAAAGGGGTTACCGCTCGAATCCACAAGAAAATCAACCCGGCCCCAACCTCGGCAACCAAGCACGGTAAAGGCACGCAATGCCAGCTGCTGCATATGTTGTTCCTGGGCCTCCGGCAATCCACAAGGGCAGAGATAGCGGGTATCGTCACGGAAATACTTGGCTTCGTAGTCATAGAAATCCGTCGCCGGCACGATGCGCACCGCCGGCAAGGCACGTTCGCCGAGGATCGCCACGGTGTATTCGCCGCCACCGACAAAGCGCTCGGCCAATACCAGGCTGTCATACTGTGCGGCTACCGCATGGGCCACACGCGTGCCACCTGCGGCACTCACCTTGCTGACACCGATACTGGACCCTTCATTGACCGGCTTCACGAACAGCGGCAGACCAAGCCGCTGTTCCACCGCAGCGAAATCACTCTGCTCAGTCAGCAGCTCGAAATCCGGTACCGGCAGTCCGGCGGCCTGCCACACCATCTTGCTGCGCCACTTGTCCATTCCCAAAGCCGACGCCAGTACGCCGCTGCCGGTGTAGGGCAGCCGCATCAAATCGAGTGCGCCCTGCAATTCGCCGTCTTCACCGCCGCGGCCATGCCAGGCAATGAACACACGATCAAAGCCGCCACCCGCCAGTACCTGCAATACGTTGCGCCCAGCATCAACGCCGTGCGCATTCACGCCGCGCCGTGTCAGCGCCGCCAGTGCGGCGTGGCCGCTCTTGAGCGAAATCTCGCGCTCGGCAGACCAGCCGCCCATCAGCACCGCTACCTTGCCGAAGTCTTTGGCATCACGCACTTCAGCCACCACTATGCTCCCCCACGATATGAATCTCGCGCACCAGACCGATGCGGCATTGTTGCTGTACCGTTGCCGCTACTCGTTCGATCAACGCCTCGATGTCAGCGGCTGTAGCCGAACCAGTGTTGACGATAAAATTGGCATGTTTTTCCGAAACACAGGCGCCACCTATGCAATATCCCTTCAGCCCACAGGACTCGATGAGTCGCGCCGCATAGTCCCCCGGTGGATTGCGAAACACGGAGCCGGCGTTGGGCTGCTGGGTCGGCTGCGAGGCCGCGCGCTGGTCCAGCAATGCACGGATGCGTGCCGTGGCCAATTCGCTATCACCCAGCTGCAACTGCAGCGTGGCGGCGACAAACCATTCGTCTGCCGGCCCCTCCACCTCGCGGTAACCGACGCGGTAATCATTCGCCGTGCGCTCGTGCCGCTGACCACCACGATCCAGTGTTTCCACCGTGCGTACCAATTTCCAGGTCTCACCACCGAAGGCACCGGCATTCATCGCCAGCGCACCGCCCAGCGTACCGGGGATGCCGGCCAGAAATTCGGCACCTGTAAGGCTCAGCCGCGCACAGAACCGAGCCACCTTGGCGCAGGGCACGCCGGCCTCGGCGCGTACGGTCAGCGCATTGAGCTGCTCGATGCCGTTGAGCAGGCCAGCGGTGGCAATCACCGTGCCGCATATACCGCCGTCGCGTACCAGCAAATTGCTGCCCAAGCCGACCCAGAACAGCGGCTCGTTGGCAGGCAGACGGGCGAGGAATTGCGCCAGATCGTCGATATCCGCCGGCTGGTAATACCGCGCCGCCGGACCACCGACACGCCAGGTGGTGTGGCGCGCCATCGGCTCATTCTCGAGCAGCACGCCACGCACAACCTCGTTGCGCCGCGCCGCCATCATGGATTGCCCTCCACCAGCTGCTGCGGCAGCACCGCCGCCACACCACCGATATCGCCAGCCCCCAGCGTGAGCAGCACATCGCCCGCACGCAGCACACCACGTAGCGTGGTAGCCAAGTCGTCGGGCTGCGCCACAAACACCGGATCTACCTGACCACGGGCACGGATCGCCCGGCATAGGGTACGGCTGTCGGCACCAGGAATCGGCTTCTCGCCGGCGGGATACACTTCCAGCATCAGCAAGCCATCGGCACTGGACAACACCTCGGCAAAGTCCTCGAACAGATCGCGCGTACGGCTGTAGCGGTGCGGCTGGAATACCACCACCAGCCGGCGCTCGGGCCAACTGGCACGAGCGGCCTGGATCGTCGCCGCCACTTCGCGCGGGTGATGGCCGTAGTCGTCGACCAAAGTGACGAAGCCGCCAGCCACGGCAACTTCGCCGTTCAACTGGAAGCGGCGACCGATGCCCTGGAAGGCAGCCAAGGCGCGCAGGATCGCAGCATCGGACACACCGACCTCATAGGCGACAGTGATTGCCGCCAGTGCGTTCAGCACATTGTGCCGCCCGGGCAATGCCAGGGTGACATCCAACCACTTGCCGCCATCGCGGCGCACGACCTCAAAGTGGTTCAGCAAACCCTCCTGCCGCACATCGCTGGCATAGATGTCCGCCTCCGGCGTCAAACCGTAGGTCCGCACCGGCCGCGTCACCTCGGGCAGGATCTCGCGCACTACCGGGTCATCCAGGCACAGCACCGCCAAGCCATAAAACGGCAGATGGTGCAGAAATTCCACGAAGGTCTGGCGCAGCTTCGAGAAATCACCGCCGTAGGTGGCCATGTGATCGGCATCGATATTGGTCACCACCGCAATCATTGGCTGCAAATAGAGGAACGAGGCATCACTCTCGTCGGCCTCAGCCACCAGATAGCGGCTGGCGCCAAGGCGTGCATGAGTGCCGGCGCTATTGAGTTTGCCGCCGATGACAAAGGTGGGGTCGAGCCCGTCCTCCGCCAGCAGGCTGGCAATCAAACTGGTCGTGGTAGTTTTGCCGTGGGTGCCAGCCACTGCGATGCCATGGCGGAAGCGCATCAGCTCCGCCAGCATCTCTGCACGCGGTACCAATGGAATGCGTTGCTCGCGCGCCGCCAGCACTTCCGGGTTGTCACTGGGTACCGCAGTTGAGATCACCACCACGTCGCTGCCCACCACATGCTCTGCGGTATGGCCAATGCGTACCCGCGCACCCAGTGCGGCAAGACGGCGTGTTACTGCATTCTCCTTCAAATCGGAACCCGAGACTTCATAACCGAGATTGAGCAGCACCTCGGCAATACCGCTCATGCCGGAACCCCCGATGCCAACGAAATGAATATGGCGGATACGGCCCATCGGATTGTCATCACGCTGTATCCCGATACTGTTCACAGTCATTCCGTGCCTCCCGGCGCAGCGCCCTGGTGATCACCCATCGGGCGCACGAATTGTCTATCCCAATTCGTCATGCTGCCTTCCTCGTTGCAGCGGCGGCGAGACAGGCCTCGGCCACGGAGACCGTCGCCTCGGGTTGTGCCAGACGACGCGCAGCCTGCGCCATGGTGCATAACGCTGTGCGGCCCACTTGCGGATCAGCGCATAAACCTTGCAACAGCACTGCCAGGTTTTCCGCGTTCATATCGTGCTGCGGCAGCAGCAATGCTGCACCGGCATCAACCAGGAACGCCGCATTGCGTGTCTGATGATCATCCACCGCATGGGGATACGGCACCAATACGGCTGCCGCGCCGGCGGCGGCCAGCTCACTCACGGTCAGTGCGCCGGCCCGGCACAACACCATATCGGACCAATCGTAGGCGGCGGCCATATCGTCAATAAAGGGCAGCAACTCCGCTGCCACTCCGACATCCTGATAACAATGCTGTACCTGCTCCAGGTGACGCCGACCGCTCTGATGACGCACCAGAGGGCGCTGCTCCGCCGGCAGCAGGGCCAGCGCCCGCGGCAAGGTTTCATTAAATGCCATGGCACCAAGACTGCCGCCGACGACCAACAGGCGCAGTGCACCCTGATGAGACGCATACCGCTGTGCGGGCGCGGCCAGCGCTGCAATCTCCGGACGCACCGGATTGCCGCAGGTACTTACCCATGGCGCCTCGGCAAATGCGCCAGGAAAGGCCTGCATCACCTGCGCCGCCACCCGGCTCAACAGCCGATTGGTCAGGCCGGCCACCGTATTTTGTTCGTGGATCAACAGCGGCAGCCCCGTGAGCCACGCTGCCAGCCCACCGGGACCGGAGGCAAAGCCGCCCAGGCCCAGAACCACCTGCGGCTGACGCCTACGCATCACGACCAGTGCCTGCCACAACGCGCGCGCAATACGCAGTGGCGCCATCAGCCAGCCCACCACCCCTCTGCCGCGCAAGCCGCTGATGCTGATGTAGTCGATATCGATACCGGCCTGCGGCACCAACTCCGCCTCAATACCGCTACGGGTACCGAGCCAACTTATCGTTGCACCGCGCCGGCGCAACTCCTGCGCTACTGCCAGGGCCGGAAATACGTGGCCACCGGTACCGCCGGCCATGATCAGGATACGCGGCATATTCACGAGCTCTGCCCTCCGCGCCGATTTTCCAGATCCACCCGCAGCAGCAGGCCGATAGCGATGCAACTTACCAGCATGCTGGACCCCCCGTAGCTCATCAGCGGCAGCGTCAGTCCCTTGGTGGGCAGTACACCCATGTTGACGCCGAGATTGATGAATGCCTGCAAACCGATCAGAAGCGCGATGCCGTATGCCAGATAGGCGCCGAAGTGTGCACCCAACTGCGCCGCGGTACGACCGATGGCAAGGGCACGCCACACCACGAATACAAACAACAGGATCACCGTCAACGCGCCGAACAATCCCAGTTCCTCCGCCAGCACGGCGAACAGGAAATCGGTATGTGCCTCAGGCAGGTAGAACAGCTTCTGTACGCTGCCGCCAAGACCAACACCAAACCAGTTGCCACGGCCGAATGCAATGAGGGCCTGGGTCAGCTGGAAGCCGCTATCGAATGGATCAGCCCAGGGATTCATGAAGGTGGTAAGTCGCTCCATACGATAGGGGGAAGAGATGGCAAGCAGCGCCAATGCTCCCGCAGCCACAACTACCAACAGGCCGAACAACCACAACCGCACTCCAGCCAAAAACAGCATACCGAGCAGCGTCGCCCCCAGTACTACCAATGCGCCGAAGTCCGGCTGCGCCAGTAGCAATAACGCGAATATCACCAATAGCCCCAACGGTTTGAGGAACCCCTTCACCGTGGTACGCACCTCGTCACCGCGCCGTACCAGATAACCAGCGGCGTAAATGATCAAGGCCACTTTCGCCAACTCCGACACCTGCAAACTGAATACCCCCAGAGACAACCAGCGGGTAGCGCCGTTCACGTTACGACCAACCCCAGGGATCAACACCAGCAGCAACAAGGCCATACTAGTCAGCAACAACAGCGGCCCAACGCGTTGCCACACCCGTAACGGGATTTGCACGATGATAACGGCCAATACCACACCTGCTGCTACGTATACGCCCTGACGCAGTAGATAGTGAAACGGCATACCAACCTGACGCTCGGCAATGGAAATCGAGGCCGATCCAACCATCAACAACCCAACAGCCAGCAGCACACCCACCACCAGCAACAGCAACATGTCACTCTGCGTCACTATGGCCATGTGGCTGTGCCGCAACGGCAGCTGCCGATGATTGCGCCACAAAATGCCGGTACCCGTCATGCCATCAATCCCCGTACCGCCGCGACGAACACTTCTGCACGATGCACATAGTTGTCAAACATGTCGAAGCTGGCACAGGCCGGCGACAGCAGCACGCAATCCCCAGGCTGTGCCAGACGTGCGCACTCACTTACCGCCAATTCCATGCTGCGGCCAGCATGTACAATAGGTACCGTACCGGCAATAGCCTGTTCGATGAGTGATGCGTCGCGGCCGATAAGCACCACTGCACGCGCGTGGGTCGCCACCGCATCACGCAACGGTTCAAAATCCTGTCCCTTGCTGTCGCCGCCGACGATGAGTACCACCTTATCGCCAGGCATGCCGGACAGTGCTGCCTGGGTGGAGCCGACGTTGGTGCCCTTGGAGTCGTCATACCAGTGCACACCATTGATCTCTGCGACCCACTGACAGCGATGCGGCAGGCCGCTGAAGTCACGCAGTGCACGCAGCATCGCGGCACGCGGTAAATTCATTGCATCCCCCAGCGCCAGCGCCGCCAAGGCATTGGCCCAATTATGGCGACCGGCAATTTTCAGCACATCCACACCGACGATGTCATCATTACCACGGCATAAACAGGTCCGACCATCGATCCAGCGTAAGCCATAGGCATCGGCACCAACCGGCACATCGAGGGTAAACCAACGCACGTCACGCCCCGCTTCAGCCATCATTGCCACACGCGCATCATCGGCATTTAGTACCATCACACCGTCACCGTAAAAGATGCGTTGCTTGAGTGCGGCGTAGGCCTCCATGTCGCCATGGCGATCCAGGTGATCGGCACTAACGTTGAGCACGGTGGCGGCATGGCAGTTAAGCGATGCCACCGTCTCCAGTTGAAAGCTGGATAGCTCCAGCACATACAGATCCGGTGCACCGGCGTCATCGGACTCCAGCAACAATTCCAGCGCCGGTGTGCCCAGGTTGCCACCCACCCGCGTCTCCAGTCCCGATGCCATGGCCATCGCGCCCACCAGGGTGGTCACTGTGCTCTTGCCGTTGGAACCGGTAATACCCACCACCGGTGCATCGACGCTGCGCGCGAACAACTCCACGTCACCGATGATTTCCACGCCGGCCGCACCGGCAGCAGTCAGGGCCGGTTCCTGCAACGACACACCGGGACTGACGATGATGCGCGTATGACGATTGAACAACGCTGTATCGAACGGTCCAAGATGTATTTCCACTCCCGGCCGCTCGGCACGTAACTGCTCCAGCCCTGGCGGATTGACGCGACTATCGGCCACGGCAAACCGCTCCCCACGCCGCGCCAGGAAGCGCGCCACAGAGAGTCCGGTATTGCCCAGTCCAACAATCAGTGTCATATCACTTTTCACTCAAACAAACTGTCACCGAGTCGTGAAACCACAGAGCTGTCCAATCCTGTTTCTTCGATCCCATACCTGGTCATTCGTCACACTCATTTCCTCCGCGTCTCTGCGACAGGTGTTGTAGTCAGCGAATCTTCAGTGAAGCCAGGCCGATCAGCACCAGGATTACGGTAATAATCCAGAAACGGACGATGACCCGTGGTTCCGGCCACCCCTTCAATTCAAAATGGTGATGCAGCGGAGCCATACGAAAGATACGCCGGCCAGTAAGCTTGAACGAAGCAACCTGCAGGATCACCGATATGGTTTCCATCACGAACACACCGCCCATGATGAACAGCACGATCTCCTGCCGTACCACCACGGCGATGGTACCCAGTGCGGCACCCAGCGCCAGCGCTCCGATATCGCCCATAAATACCTGTGCCGGATAGGTGTTGAACCAAAGGAAGCCGAGCCCTGCCCCTACCAGTGCACCGCAGATCACCACCACCTCGCCAGCACCGGGGACGTAGGGCAATCCAAGATAACCGGAAAAATGCACATGGCCGGCAACGTAGGCGAACACACCAAGGGCACCGCTCACCATCACGGTGGGCAGAATGGCGAGTCCATCCAAGCCGTCGGTGAGGTTCACCGCATTGCTGGTACCGACGATCACCAGGTAGCTGAACAGGATGTAACCCACACCCAGTTGCAGCACCACATTCTTGAAGAAAGGCACGATGAGTTGCGTTTCCATAGGTGTAAGGGCGGAGTAGTAGAGAAATACCGCAGCACCGAATCCGAATAGTGACTGCAACAAATATTTATGCTTGGCACGCAGCCCTTGAGATTGCTTCTTCACCAGCTTGATATAGTCATCAAGCCAACCGATAAATCCGAACAGCAGCGTCACTGTCAGCACCACCCAGATGTAGCGATTATCCAAGTCTGCCCACAGCAGGGTGCTGATAACGATGGCAACCAAGATCAACGCGCCGCCCATGGTCGGCGTGCCCGCCTTGGACAGATGGCTTTGCGGCCCGTCATCGCGCACGTGCTGACCAATTTGATACAGGCTCAGACGGCGAATCATCGCCGGGCCCAGCAGCAGCGAGATCAACAACGCCGTAAGTACGCCGAGAATGGCGCGTAGCGTCAGGTACTGAAACACATTAAAGCCGGTATAAAACCGCGTCAGATATTCGGCCAGGTAAAGCAGCATCAGCCACGTCCCCTTTCTTGCAAAGCTTCCACCACCCGTTCCATACGGGCGCTGCGCGATCCCTTGACCAGCACTGTCATCTCCGTTGTCAGTATTTGGCGTAGCGCCGCTGCCAGCGCCGTACAGTCTGTGAAATGGTGTGCTCCTGCACCGAAGCCCTCCGCAGTCGCGATGCTGAGCTCGCCGGTGGCATATAGTGCGTCGATACCGGCAGCACGTGCATAGTTTCCAATCTCATGGTGCAACTGCGATGCCCCCGCGCCCAATTCGCCCATGTCACCCACCACTAGAATGCGTGGTGCGGGATATGCCGCAAGTACATCAATGGCGGCACGCATGGAGGCTGGGTTGGCGTTATAGCTGTCATCGATAAGCCGGGCATCGTTGAATGCGCTGCGCTGTGCCAACCGACCGCTCACACCTTGCATACATTCCAGACCACGGCGCACCGCTTCTAGCTCCATTTCCAATGCCAATGCCAGCGCAGTAGCGGCCAACGCATTCATCACGTTGTGACGTCCTGGCAACGGCAACACCATTTCCACCTCACCGGCCGGTGTTTGCAGCCACAGCCGGCTACCACTACCCTCTGCCTGCCAACGGGCAGTGACGATGGCTTCAGGCGTCGTGCCGAAACACAATTGACGCTGGGTTCCGGCCATGCCGCGCCACAAATCCGCATACGGGTCATCGGTGTTGATCACTGCCACACCGCTTTCGCGCAGGCCGCGGTAGATCTCCCCCTTGGCGCGCGCGACACCTTCAACCGTACCAAATCCTTCCAAGTGTGCCTGCCCCGCATTGGTGATCACCGCTGCATCAGGCCGTGCCAGGTCGCTCAGATAGGCAATCTCGCCCGCATGGCTCGCACCCATTTCAATCACCGCATGGTGGTGCTGCGGGGTAAGCCGCAATAACGTGAGTGGCACACCGATGTCATTATTCAGGTTGCCTTCAGTGGCTAGCACCGTACCGACCTGGGCAAATATGGCGCGGCTCATCTCCTTCACCGTGGTTTTGCCGTTACTGCCGGTGATGGCTACCAACGGCGTGTTGCAGTGCAAGCGCCAGGCAGCGGCGAGTCGCCCCAGCGCCAGGCGGGTGTCACGCACGATGAGTTGCGGCAGCGGACTGTCTACCGCATGTTCCACCAGTAACGCCGCCGCGCCACCCGCTGCGGCGGTAGCGACATAATCGTGCCCATCGAAGTGTGGCCCGCGCAAAGCGACAAACAGCGAACCGGGCACCAACATGCGTGTATCAGTACTGATACCGTGGAACTCCACATCGGCACCGTTGCGTTCAGCGGCCAGCCAAGTCGCAGCCTGTACCAGGCGAACACGGATCCCTTCCGGCTGATGCGGTGTCGTGGCCGGTCTAGACATTGCCATTCCCCTGCAGACACCGTGCGACTTCATCGCGATCCGAGAAGGACAGCACCTGGCCAGCAATAAGCTGCTCTGTTTCGTGACCCTTGCCGGCCACTAGCACAATATCGCCGATCCCGGCCATGCCGATGGCATGCCGAATGGCGGCGGCACGGTCGCGCACGACGTCGGCAACACCCCGTTCCTTCATACCTCGCTGGATGTCTTCGATAATGTCCCACGGATTTTCGCTGCGCGGATTATCGTCAGTGAGCACCACTCGATCTGCCAATGCCTCGGCCAACTGCCCCATCAAGGGACGCTTGGCGCGATCACGCTCACCGCCGCACCCGAACACGCACCACAGTATGCCGTTACAGTGCCCGCGCAGTGCCTTCAGCACCTGCTCCAGCGCATCGGGGGTATGAGCATAATCCACCACCACGGTCGGCTGCTGCGCCGTACCGAAACGCTCCATGCGACCGGGCACGGTGTGTACTTGCTTCAGACGCTGCACTGCGCTGGCAAAATTCATACCCCCGGCCAGAAGTGCACCAAGTGCGGCAAGCAGATTCGCGGCATTGAAGCGTCCGAGCAGTGCCGTGGCGAGGCGTGCCTCACCCCAGGGTGACGATATGGAAAACGACAAACCCACCGGGCTCAATTGCACATCACTGCCATACAGCACCGCGCCGGCAGCCTGCTGCGCTTCCGCCCCGAAACCGTAACCGATGCACTGCAGCTGTCCGTGCAGTTCACCGTACCAACTCGCGCCGGTGTCATCATCCAGATTGAGCACCGCCACCTTGAGTCCCGCATACTGGAACAGACGCCGCTTGGCTAATGCATAGGCCATCATGTCACCGTGATAATCCAGGTGCTCATGACTCAGATTGGTGAATACCGCCACATCGAAGGCAGTACCGGCGACACGCTGTTGCTCGAGAGCGTGAGAAGAAACCTCCATCACCGCAGCGCGGGCACCTGCGTCATACTGCGCCGCCAATTGTTTCTGCAGCGTGATCGCATCGGGCGTAGTGTGACCTGTGCTCTGCAACTTACCGTACAAGCCGCTACCCAAGGTACCGATTACTCCACATGGCTCATCGCAGGACAGTGCCTGGGCGATAAACTGGCACACCGAGGTTTTGCCGTTGGTTCCAGTTATGCCATACAACGTCATGGCGTGGCTCGGTTCACCATAAAAGCGCGCCGCGATGATGCCGACCTTGGCGCGCAACTCGGTAGCAGTGAGCACGGGCCGCGCATATTCTGCGGCGTTTCCCGGCAGCGCCTGTCCCTCCACCAGCACGGCAACAGCACCACGCTCTACCGCCTCAGCGATATAGGCCGCGCCGTGCACACGGCTACCACCCAGGGCAATGAACAGATCGCCGGGCTGCACCTTGCGACTATCCAGTGCCAACCCGCGGATGCGATATGATGCAACAGCGGCATCATTGACCAGCCCCTGCAACAGCTCTTGCAGCGGATAACCCGGCTCCATGCGCATGGCAGCCATCATAAGACATCCCACGGGTTGGTCTTGGCCGGCACGGCCGGTGCGGGTGCAACGACATCCGCCAGTTTGACGCCCAGAGATTCAAGATCATCTGGAGCGACGTCGAGCAGGCGCAGCGCACCGCTCATCACGCGGCCGAATACCGGTGCCGCCACCTGACCGCCGTAGTATTCGCTGCCCTGCGGCTCATCAATGACCACCACCATTGCCAAGCGCGGAGACGTTGCCGGTGCAAAGCCTGCAAAAAGCGCCATGTATCGATCTTCCGTGTAACCGCCAGCCGTCACCTTGCGTGCCGTGCCGGTTTTGCCGCCGACACGATAGCCGGGTACTGCGGCACGGCTACCGGTACCGTCCTTGCCCACAGCCAGTTCCAGCATGTCGCGTATCTGTTGCGCTATGTGCGGTCGCATCACCTGCCGCTCGTCCAGTACATCGCTACCGGCAGGCAGCAGGGTCGCACCATGTAGGCGACCGTCTGCAGCCAGTGCCGCATAGGCTTGTGCAAGCTGCAGGGCAGTTACCGACAAACCGTAGCCATAGGATAGCGTGGCACGCTCGGTTTCACGCCAACGGCCGTAATCAGTGAGCAGCCCGGATACTTCGCCGGGAAAGCTGCTGGCGGTCACGGAGCCGAGACCGACCCGACTGAACATGTCCCATAGCTGTTGCGGTTTAATCGCCAGCGCCATGGTGGCGGCACCGACGTTGCTGGACTTCTGCAGTACCCGGCTGACGTCGATACGGCCATAATTGTGCACATCGCGCACGGTGAGTCGGCTGTTGATGCGCAAAAAACCGCTGCCGGTATCGATGGTGGTATCGGGACGGAACTGACCGCTCTCCAGCGCTGCTGCCACAGTGAAGGGCTTGATGGTGGAGCCGGGCTCGAATACATCGGTGACGGTGCGGTTGCGCATCCGCTCGCTGCTCAGCCCTCCGCGGTTGTTAGGGTTATAGGCCGGCTGGTTGACCATCGCCAGCACCTCACCGGTGCTGACGTCCAGCACCACGGCGGAACCGGCACGTGCTTGGCTGCGCTGTACCGCCGCCTTCAGTTCGCGATAGGCCAAATACTGGATACCGCGATCCAGTGCCAGCCGCAGATCCTGACCGGGGCGCGGCTCGCTGATACTTTCCACGTTCTCTACGATACGGCCAAGACGATCCTTGATCACGCGTTTGCTGCCCGGCGTCCCCTTGAGCCAGGCGTTGTGCAGCAGTTCCACGCCTTCCTGGCCAGCATCATCAATATTGGTGAAGCCGACCACATGGGCAAACACCGCACCGGCGGGATAATAGCGGCGATATTCACGTTGCAGCGCCACGCCCGGAATCTCCAGCGCCATCACTTTCTGCGCCAGCTCTGGCGTAATATGGCGGCGCAGATAGACGAATTCGCGCTCCTGCCGCTTGGCCAGCATCTGTTCCAGCGCGCGCGGCTGCAGCTCCAGTACACGAGCCAATGTTTTCCACCGATCACGTGCTGCCGCCAGTTCCTTGGGATTGGCCCACACCGATTCCACCGGCGTGCTGATCGCCAGGGGCTCGCCATGACGATCGGTGATCATGCCGCGATGGGCTGGCACCTCTACCACACGCAAGGCGCGGGCATCACCCTGATCCTGCAAAAACTCTCGATTAAACACATGCAGGTCCACCATCCGCCACATCAGCAACGTGCTGGCGAGACCGAGTATCACCAGCACAAAACGCAGGCGTCCGTTGTAGTGCGGCATGTTGGACTCGCGCTCACTCATGGTTTCACCAGCACCACCGCTGCCGGTGGCGGTATCATCATGTCCAGTTTGTCGCGGGCTACGACTTCGATACGGCCGTGCGTCGCCCAAGTACTCTGCTCCAGTTGCAGCCGTCCCCATTCAATGTTCAATTCGTCACGCACCGCCTGCAGCGCCTGCAATTCCACAAAGGATTTACGCGCTTGGTGCTGCGTATACACCACGCCCAGGGCAGTGGTGAACACTGCCGCGGCGAGCAGGGTGAGAAACATGCGCCCGATCACGCTGGCTTCTCCGCCACGCGCAACACCGCGCTGCGGGCACGGGGATTGGCCGCAACTTCCTGCGCACCGGCGACAACCTTCTTTCCCACCGCACGCAGCCGTGGTTGCCACATCTGTGCCTGCGTCAACGGCAGATCCGGAGGCAGTTCGGCGCCATGCTGCTGTCGGCGGATAAACTGCTTCACCCGCCGGTCTTCCAACGAGTGGAAACTGATCACCGCCAGGCGTCCGCCCGGTGCCAGCAGCGCCACGCTCTGCTGTAAAAATTCATCCAAGTCATCCAGTTCACGGTTGACGAAGATACGGATGGCCTGAAAGGCGCGCGTCGCGGGATCCTTGCCCTTCTCCCAGGCGGGATTGGCATGTGCCACGATTTCCTGCAATTGGGTGGTACGGGTAATGGGCGCCTCGACGCGGCTCCGCACGATGGCACGCGCGATGCGCTTGGCATACCGCTCCTCGCCGTATTCCTTCAACACGCGGGCGATCTCCTCCTCCGCCGCCTGCGCCAGCCAGTCGGCAGCGCTCATCCCACACTCCGGGTCCATACGCATGTCCAGTGGGCCATCAAGGCGGAAACTGAAACCGCGCGCCGCCTCGTCCAGCTGCGGTGAGGACACACCGAGGTCGAGCAGGATGCCGTCCACCTTGCCCACCCAACCGCGCTCGGCCACACAACGGCCAAGGGAGGTGAAACTGCCGCGTTCGATGGCAAAGCGCACATCACCGCCAAAACGCTGCCGCGCCACCGCCACCGCCTGCGGATCCTTGTCCACCGCCAGCAGCCGACCCTCGGGGCCGAGGCGGGCGAGGATTTCCGCCGCATGGCCGCCACGGCCAAAGGTGCCATCCAGATAGATGCCGTCGGAACGTACCCGCAGTGCCGCCAGCACATCCGCCAGCAGCACCGGCTGATGTTCCATCGCCATCAGAGCACCAGACTCTGCAGTTCAGGTGCCAGCGCATCACCGCCGCGGAACACGCCCTCAGCCAGCAACTGGTCTCGCTGCGTGTTCCAGCTCTCTTCGTCCCACAACTCGAATTTCTTCCCCTGCCCCACCAGCACCAGCTTGCGCTCCAGGCCGGCATACTCGCGCAGCGCCGGTGCCAGCAGGATGCGGCCGGCACCGTCCATTTCGGTGTCGGTGGCATAACCAACCAGCAGGCGACGCAGTTTGGTGGTCACGGGGTTGAAGGCAGGCAGGGCAGCGATGCGTGCCTCGATCTCCTCCCATTCCGGCTGGGGGTAGATCCACAAACAACGATCATCCGTATGGATAGTGATGACCAAATTGCCCCCGGTACGCTCCAGCAGCAGGTCGCGATAGCGCGCAGGCATCGCCATGCGGCCCTTAGCGTCAAGCGTCAGTGCGGTCACACCTCGGAACAAGTTTTGGCTCCCCTGGAACTCCATATCCCATTTTTTTCCACTTTGATCCACTCTGAGACACTATAGGTACCGGGGAGCCCATGTGTCAAGTTGGAACCGGTATATTAATTCTTATGTGACAGTAACTTAGCGCAGGTGGGAGGCGGTGGAGCAAAAGGAAACCCGGGGTATTTCGACCCCATGAAAATCAAGGTGTTGGAGATTAAAGCTTGAGTGGACTATGAAGAATTTAAAAGGAGGGAGCCGGCCTGTAAGCCGGGTTCTGTCGTGGACGACCATTCATCTGGGATGTGCGTCACCGCACACCTCAAGCAACCTACCCGGGAACTGTGCGGGCCACACATTACGGCCCGCAGACCGCGCGTTCCCCTATTTGGTCTTGCTCCAGGTGGGGTTTACCGTGCCGCGAACTGTTGCCAGCCGCGCGGTGCGCTCTTACCGCACCTTTTCACCCTTACCGGCACCCGAAGATGCTTAGGCGGTATGTTTTCTGTGGCACTTTCCGTCGGCTCGCGCCGCCCAGGCGTTACCTGGCACCCTGCCCTATGGAGCCCGGACTTTCCTCCGCGCCTTGCGGCGCCGCGATCGCCCGGCCGACTCCCAAGAACATTATGTAGGTCGGACTTCAGTCCGACAACAACTATCGCTGACTGCATTTGACCAGATAGTCGTAGATCCGGTTCTTCTTGGCCCCGGTGATCTGTGCCGCCAGACTGGCAGCCTGCTTCACCGGTAGTTCAGCGGCCAGCAGCTCGGCGACGCGGCGCGGCTCGTCCTCCAGGGCATCGGTCGCCGGGGGCGGCGCACCATGCACCAGCAGCACCGCCTCACCGCGCCGCTGATCGCTGTCATTGCGCACAAACTCCAGCAATTCCCCCAGCGGGGCACGGCGCAGGGTCTCGAAGGTCTTGGTCAGTTCCCGCGCCAGCACCGCCAGGCGCTCGGGACCGAACACCGCCGCCATGTCTTCCAGGGTTTCCAGCAGGCGATGCGGCGCCTCGTAAAACGCCAGGGTGCGGCCCTCCCCAGCCAGCGCCTCCAGGGCATGGCGCCGCGCAGCCGTCTTGGGCGGCAGAAAGCCCTCGAAGGCAAAGCGATCCGTGGGCAGGCCGGCGACAGACAACGCGGCAACAAGGGCGCTGGCACCGGGCACCGGCACGACACGGATGCCGGCCTCGTGGGCCAGCCGGGTAAGGGGAAAACCAGGGTCGCTGATCAGCGGGGTACCGGCATCGGAGATAAGGGCAATGTCCTCACCCTGTTGCAGGCGGCGAACCACTGAAGCGCTGGCCTCACGCTCATTGTGTTCGTGCAGGGCGAAAAGCGGAGTATGAATGCCGAAATGGCGCAACAGGCCGGCACTGTGGCGGGTATCCTCGGCGGCAATATGCGCCACACGCTGCAATACCTCCACCGCCCGCGGCGTCATATCACTCAGATTGCCGATAGGCGTGGCCACCACATAGAGCGTTCCCGCATTCATTGACACTCCATGACTCCTTTATTGATACTGTGCGCCTGCGGGCAAAACGCCCCTACTTCGGTTTGGTATTATCCTCCTTCTCCCATGCCCAGACTATTCAAAACATCCCTGCTACTGCTAGCCCTGACGTTGATCGCTGCCGGCTGCGCGGTGCAACCAGGCGTATCACGCGTCGACGTGAGTGAAAGTTCGGCCCAGGCTGCCATGCGCATAGCCGACTACGAGGCGGCGGCACGGGAATATCTGCGCTTGGCCGAGTCTCACCAATACTCCACCGAACAACAGCAACAGTTCCGTCTGGAGGCCGCCGACGCGCTGGTGCGCGCCAACCAACCAGCCAAGGCAGTGCAACTGGCCGACCTCATCAAGGCCAACGACCTGACGGCACCGCAGCAGATACGCATGCGCCTGGTGCAAGCCCGAGGTTGGCTGGCCCTGCGCAGCGCCGAGCGAGCCCTGGAGGTGCTGGCGGCGCCACTGCCCACCGACATCGCCACGGTGACACTGGAGGAATATCATCAGTTGCGCGCCCAGGCCTATACCCAGCAGGGCAATCATCTGGAGGCGGCGCGCGAGCATATGTTGCGTGGTCATTCTCTAAGCGATGATGCGTCGCGTAGCGACAACCAGCAGCAGCTATGGAACGCACTGACCCAGCTTTCAGCCCACACCCTGCGTGCCCTGCGCTTTGCGCCGCCGCCGGATGAATTCAGCGGCTGGCTGGCGTTGGCGGAGATCGGCAAGCAGTACCAGCTGGACCGGCGTGCGTTGCAAGAACTCACCGAGGACTGGCGCCAAGCCTACCCACAGCACCCGGCGCACCAGTACATCGATGAAATACTGCGCCGCAGTACCCAACTGGTGCGGCAACCAAAGCAAATCGCCTTGCTGTTGCCACTGTCCGGTCGCTTTGCCAATGCGGGCGCCGCTGTGCGTGACGGTGTGATGACCGCCTACTACCACGCACCGACGGAACAGCGCATTACTGTGCGCATCTATGACACCGCTAACCCGGCACTGGTGCTGCCCATCTACGAACAGGCACTGCGTGAAGGTGCAGACTTCATCATTGGCCCGCTGAGCAAGGAAGGCGTCACCGCCCTGCTTGCCCGCGACGAATTCCCGGCACCCACCCTGGTTCTCAACAGCGTCGACAGTCATTATCTGCCGGCCAATCTCTATCAGCTCTCGCTGTCACCGGAAGAAGAAGCGCAACAGGTGGCGGAACACGCCTGGACACTGGGCTACAGCCATGCCGCGGTATTCGTGCCTGAGGGGGAATGGGGTGAGCGCATCGAATACGCATTCAGTCGCCATTGGCAGGAACTGGGCGGCGCCGTCACCACCCTGGCACGCTACGACAACAGCAAAAATGATTTCGCCCGGCCGTTACGCACCTTGCTCAACCTCGACCTGAGCGCTGCACGCCATAGCCAGTTGCAGACCGTGGTGGGGCAGAAGTTGCATTTCGAACCACGGCGCCGTGAGGACATTGACTTTGTATTCCTAGCCGCCTTCCCGCGTCAGGCACGCTTGATCCGACCGCAGCTAAAATTCCATCATGCCGCCGACCTGCCGGTACTGGCCACCTCCCACATCTACTCCGGTGCCATCACCCGTGAACTGGATCGGGACATGGACGGCATCGTGTTCGGCGACATGCCCTGGACGCTGAAGGCGGCTACTCCCAACCAGACCCTGCGCAGGGATGCGGGCGCACTACGCGTTACCGACAATGCACTACAGCGACTCATTGCGCTGGGCAGTGACACTTACAACCTGCTCCCGGTACTGAAAGTATTGGAGGCCTATCCATTTGAACGCTTTCACGGAGAAACCGGTTCCCTGCGTCTGGACACACAACAGCGACTGCGTCGCCAACTCACTTGGGCCCGTTTCGTCGGAGGTGTACCGCGCATTGTGGAGAACGGCAGCAACGGCGGCCCGCCGTGACCAGTCGTGCGGAGTTGGGGCAGGCCGCCGAGAACCTGGCCTGCGAATTTCTGCAACACCGCGGTCTTGTGCTGCTGCAACGCAATTACCGTTGCCGACGAGGCGAGCTGGACTTGGTGATGCGCCAAGGTGATACCACCGTGTTCGTGGAGGTACGCTACCGCAGCCCCTCTGCCTTCGCCGACGGCATCACCAGTGTCGACCGCCACAAACAGGCGCGTCTCCTGGCAGCGGCCCAGTATTATCTGCAGCAACACCCGGAGGCCTCGCGCCATCCCTGCCGCTTTGATGTGGTGGCGGTCACGCCAGCCCACGGTGAAAACTGCGTAGAATGGATTACCAATGCCTTTGGGGCCTAGCTCACACATTTCATGAACGATCTCGAACGCATCAGAAATAACTTTCAGGAAAGCATCCGCACCAAGGAGGCCGCACTCGAATTGCTTGCGCCAGCCATCGCGACAGCAGCAGAGATGATGGCCCAGTGCCTGGTGAAGGAAGGAAAAATACTCAGCTGCGGCAATGGCGGCTCCGCTGGAGATGCACAACATTTCTCTTCCGAGATGCTCAATCGTTTCGAACGTGAGCGCCCGGGATTGCCGGCACTGGCACTCACCACCGACTCATCCACGCTCACTTCCATTGCCAACGACTACGATTACAGCCAGGTGTTTTCAAAACAGGTGCGCGCCCTCGGTCAGACCGGCGATATACTGCTGGCCATTTCCACATCGGGCAACTCGGCCAACATCCTTGCTGCCATCCACGCCGCTCATGATCGCCAGATGCCAGTAGTGGCGTTGACCGGACGTGATGGCGGCACTCTGACCGCAATGCTGAATGAGGGCGATGTGGAAATCCGTGTGCCGGCGCAAATCACCACCCGTATCCAGGAAACGCACCTACTGGTAATTCACTGCTTGTGCGACCTTATCGATCTGCATTTATTCGGGGAGGAAACCTGAACATGAAATATCTACTGACTGTCATCACGCTGCTGGCCCTGGTGCAGGGCTGCGCACCAATTGTCGTCGGCGGAGCCGCAGTCGGCGCCGTGGCCGTGGCGGATGACCAGCGCACCACCGGCACCATCGTCGACGACCAGGGGATCGAACTGAAAATCGGCAAGGCTATCGAAGACGTCATTGAGCTGCGCGAGCAGACCCATATCAACGTTACAAGCTTCAATGGTATGGTGCTGCTCACCGGTGAGGCCATGACCGCGGCGCAGCGCGCGCACATCGAAAAACTGGCACGCGAGACCGTAAAGGTGCGTCGCGTTATCAACGAAATTGTCACCGGCCCCGCCACATCACTCACCAGCCGCTCCCGCGACAGCTGGATCACTACCAAGGTGAAATCACAGCTGTTCGGCGACAGCGACGTGCCCGGAAATCAGGTCAAGGTGGTAACCGAGGCCCAAACCGTTTACCTGATGGGACTGGTGTCGCGCAATGAAGGCGACCGTGCCGCCAACATCGCGCGCCACACTGCCAGCGTAAAGCGTGTGGTCAAGCTGTTCGAATACACCAACTGAGCTGCCGAAGCGGAATGCCACCCGCACCACCGGCACGTGCTTAGTGAGTCACGCAGATGACTTACAACTCAACCTAACCAGGCTGTTGCTGTGGGGCTGCCGCCTGTGCCACATCCACCTGCCGCCTGGAATACTGACACTCCGTGAACAACACCAGCACACTGCCCACGGCATTCCTTGCCGCCCTCCAACGTCAACTTGGCGCTGAAGGCCTCGTCACCGCACCGGATGAACGCTGGACCTACGGCTACGACAACAGCCGCCGCCACGTGCAGCCCAATGTGGTGGTGCGTCCATCCGATCGTGCGCAGGTAAGGGAGGTGGTGCACCTGTGCAACGAGTACCGCATACCGCTGGTGGCACGCGGCTACGGCACCGCCACCACCGGCGCGGCAGTGCCACTCAGGGGCGGCGTGGTGTTGTCACTGGAGCGCATGAACCGCATCCTGCGCATTGATCCGGCCAACCGCCTGATGATCGTCGAGCCAGGCGTCACCAATCAGGCAGTGCAGGAAGCGGCTAGCTTGCAGGGCTTTTTCTGGCCGCCCGACCCGACCAGTGCAGCCGTCTGCAGTGTAGGCGGCAACCTGGCCTGCAACGCCGCCGGCCCGCGGGCGGTGAAATACGGTACACCGCGCGAAAACGTGCTCGGCCTGCGCGCCGTCACCGGTGGCGGCATTGAACTGCGTACCGGTGTGCACACCACCAAGGGTGTGGTTGGTTATGACCTCACTCGCCTACTCATCGGCTCGGAAGGTACCCTAGCCGTGATCACCGAGGCCACCATCAAACTGACACCGTTGCCGCAGGCGCGGCGTACACTGCAGGCCATTTACCGCGACATGCGCAGTGCCGCCGAGGCCGTCTCACGCATCATGGCGCAACCGGTGGTACCGTGCGCCCTGGAGTTCATGGACGCCAAGGCCATCGAGATGATTCGCGGCTATGCCGGCGACGTGCTTCCGGCCCATGCCGGATCGCTGCTGATGATCGAGGTGGATGGACCGGAGGCCTGTCTGACTGAGGCGGCGCACGCATTGATCGACGCTGCCAATGGCCCGGGCTGTCTAGAGGTAATTGAGGCCCGCACCACCGAGGAAGTGGCGGCACTATGGAAGACGCGCAAGGCGCTGTCACCGGCACTGCGCACGGTGGCGCCGAAAAAGATCAATGAGGACGTAGTGGTCCCGGTATCGCACATGCCGGAGCTGATCGAAGGGCTGGGGGAACTGGCCGCACGCTACCGCATCACCATTGTCAATTTCGGTCATGCCGGCAACGGCAACATTCACGTCAATCTGCTGGCCAATCCGGATAACCCGGAGGAAATGGACCGGGCGCAACGCTGCCTGTCCGACGTGTTCGACCTAGTGCTGCACCTTGAGGGCACCCTATCCGGCGAGCACGGCATCGGTGTGGAGAAACGTGATTTCGTCAGCCGTGAGATCGATCCCGCTACCCTAAGCCTGATGCATGCGATCAAGGCCCAGTTCGACCCGCTCGGCATCCTCAATCCCGGCAAGAAACTACCGCCGGTTTAGCAACCTATTAAACGCAAAGACGCGAAGGACGCCAGGAACTTCAAACCCTCTGCGGCTCTGCAGCGCAGTGTTTTTTCTTTTGAGGGAGTTACTTCACCACGCGCAGGGATGGCTTCTTGCCGCCCTCAGGCTCGCTCGGCGGTGGTGGGGTCTCATCTTCTTCGGTGAACACCATACCGCGACCATTTTCGCGCGCATAGATAGCCTGCACGGCACCAATCGGTACGATGATATGGTTCGGCACACCGCCGAAGCGGGCACTAAAACCGATGGCCTCGTTTTCGATGGACAAACCCTGGACCGCGAAGGGACCGATGTTGAGCACAATCTTGCCGTTCTCGACGAACTGTTGCGGCACACTGGTTCCCGGATAGTTGGCATCGACCAGAACGTGCGGCGTCATTTCGTTGTCGACGAGCCACTCATACAGGGCACGGATCAGGTAGGGGCGGCTGGAGGTCATGGTTTTGCTCAAGTTACCAGTGACAAGTTGCAAGTAGCAGAAGCGGCGATCCTTGTTGGCCTTTTCTTGCACCTTGTAACCGAAGTCATCTCATCTCTTTTTCAGCTTCGCTCAGGCTGGCCTTGAACGCGCCACGACGGAACAGGCGGTCAGTATAGGCGTTGAGCGCAGTCGCTTGGCGCGGCAATTCGACGCCGAGCAGCGGCAGGCGCCATAACAGGGGCAGCAGGGCACAGTCGACCAGGGAAAATTCGTCGCTGAGGAAAAACGGCCGCGCGGCAAAGGCAGGCAGCGAGGCGATCAGCTTGTCACGCAGGTCCTTGCGCGCCTTGGTGGCCTGCTTTTCGGTGCCGTGCAGCACAACATCGGCGTGGGCATACAGGTCGCGCTGGATACGGTACAGCATCAGGCGGTGGCTGGCGCAGGATACCGGGTCCACCGGCATCAGCGGCGGATGGGGGAACCGCTCGTCCAGATACTCCATGATGATGGTGGAATCGTACAGGGCGAGGTCGCGGTCCACCAGGGTGGGCACCTCATTATAGGGATTCAGCTCGATGAGGTCTTCCATCTGCTCGCCCGGCCTGACATCCACCAGGTCGAACTCGATACCCTTCTCGGCCAACACGATACGCACACGGTGGCTGTACATGTCGCTCGCGCCGGAGAACAGCATCATGGCTGCACGTCTGTTGGCAATCACCGCCATGTCCGTCTCTCCCGTAGCACAAAAAAAACAGGGGGGCATT
>Ga0172382_10000139_pt1 | contig 121063 bp, 123 predicted proteins | sample Leawel138RmetaG_FD_122245 | JGI IMG/M metagenome (GOLD analysis project Ga0172382, IMG submission 122245) | Leachate microbial communities from a municipal landfill in Southern Ontario, Canada - Leachate well 138R metaG | ecosystem: Engineered > Solid waste > Landfill > Unclassified | place... | reverse complement strand
CGGGAAATGGTTGTGCAAGATGACTTCAGCGTTTATTATCAAGGAGTTACGAGGAGTGCGGGCTTCGAGACTGTTTTGTGGTAGGTCGTCGTTCCCTCCACCAGAAATACATAATATTATCAACGAACTGCATTATCGGGGAGCCGCTTGGAGTACTTTTGGGGTACTTTGAGCGGCTCGAGCTGTATACTCTTCCACAAATATCGACCCGTCGTTGTGCGGGTCAAATAAATAAATCAAATTGCGAACATTCCCCCCTGTGTCAGGATAGTTGTCGCATGATCTAGATCTTTGTATAATGGAGTTTCCTTGGGGGCGGAGGAGGATCGTTTATAATTCCCTGTTGCTTTTTCCAAGATTGCAATCCGCACATGCAACGATCAGATTATCCATCCTATGCTCTCTAACCTTTGACCAAGGTATTTTATGGTCAATATGTAATTCAACGCCAGGGGCTCTACGACCACAGTACTGACAAGTAAATGAATCTCTCTTTAGGACAAGAAAACGCATGCTTGCCGGAATACTACGTCCCTTTGGTTTCTGCTGAATTGGTTCATGGTCAAGTGATAACCACTGAATTTTTTTCCTGATGGTGTCTAGGTATACCCAAGAAGAACCATAAGATCTGGTAGATGGATATAACAACCTTTGCAGCCACTTTTCTGTTTCTAAATGAATTACACAATAATAACCGCTGTTCTTTTTAACTACTGAAGTCCAATAATCTGTGAGTCCAAAAAGTTTGGAGCCCACCGTTAGTCCTCGTAAATGATTGATATTTTTGTTTTGAAAAATGCCAGAATGCCAACTTACCAATGTTGAGCTAGCAACAATCGGCCCCCCTGTCCACCTCATATAAACGGTTTGCCCAGGATAGAGTTTCGTATCGTTTATTGGTTTAAATCTCTTATGTGTTTGGCAAAATATCCTTACCTCCGGCTTTTTCGCTGATCCAGCGACATAATTTGGGTCACGGATTGCAATATGCTCAATGTCTTTCACTGCAAGAGATTTGTCTATTTCTTGCTTTAGATTGTTATAGAATATCTTGTAACGCTTCGCCGTTCTATGATCGGATAACAAATAATCTTTGCTGACAATTTCGTGGTGATCATATTTAACTGGCATTTCAAACTGGTCAGAAGTCAAATCGTAAACATTGCCATCGAGAATGTTGAAATAATGGCTTTTGCCTTCGCTGAGAATTATTTTCGCAATTTCTCCTCCTATGATTTCCTGCAAAGCAATGGCTGAAATAGCACACTGTCCGTAACTCGGGTTTTTGATGTTCCACTCATTATAATAGGCCGTCTCCTTACTCCAGAACTTGGCAAAATATTTTTTCGCGTAATTATTCATATTCCTCATGATGAACCATCTCGAATAATGACATTATTACCATATTGCCATGTCCATGGGGGTCACGTCAAGTAATGTTTGCAATTTCGCGTAACGAGTCCATCGATATCTTCCGATTACGCTGCCTTTCGTAGTGCTGTCCGTTGCTCTTCTATGAGCGCCGGTCTCACATAACATCTTCCTGTCGACCAGTCCTCGCCATATTCAATCAGGTAGGCGCTGACAAGGCGAAGATACCTATCCATGCCGGGGAAGATGCCCACAACCCGGGACCTCCGCCGAATCTCCCGATGGAGGCGTTCGATGATGTTGGTGGAACTGATCTTTCGACGATCAAAGCAGGAGAACGTCATAAACTGAAGGGCATCCTCCACGCCTTCGTCCAGAACCCTCATAGCGCCCGGGAACCGCTTCTCATACTCATCGATCAGCATCCGCGCCGTCTGATAGGCTCGTTTCTTTGTTGGCTGCAGCCAGATGGTTTTAAGCTTTGCCGCAAAGGATGCCTTTTCCTTGTGCGATACATGGGCCATGACGTTGCGCATGAAGTGAACCTTGCACCCGCTGCCGGCTGCACCCCAGGAAGGCCTTCTGAAGGGCCTTCCTGAGCCCCCGGTGGGCATCGGATACGCACAACAGCCAGACCGTCCCCTTGAGGCCCTCAAAAAGACTGCCGTAGGTTTCCTCCGACTCATTCATCATGGGCTCACAGGCAAGGATATCCCGACGACCGTCTAAGGTAATGCCGGCAACGACCAGAACCGCCATGCTGATGACACGACCGTCAAAACGAATCTTCTCATAGAGGGCATCAACCCAGATAACAGGATATTCCTTCTCCAAAGGTCGGCTCCGAAACTGGGCAACCTGCTCAGCAAGACCCTTCGTCATCGCCGAAACCTGACCTGCAGAGATGCCTTCCATGCCCAGTGATTGTGCCAAACACTCCATCTTGCGCGTCGATACTCCGTTTATGAAGGCTTCCCTGTACAACTTGCATCAGCGCCTGTTCCGATCGCTTCTTCTCGGTCCTGGCGGAGCTTCGGAACCAGAAGATACATGGTACCCAGGCGGGTATCAAACCGCCGGACGCGGGTACCCGAAAAATGCGTTGCCCGATCTGAACTGTGCTTCCCCTTGACCGCGCCCACTTTTAGCTCCGACTCAACATCCATCTTCCGCGCCGTCAACCACTGAAGCATCGAATACAGAGGATCCGCCTCACCCATAAAATACAGTAGTAATTTTTTGTACGCTGCAGCATCATAACCACCGGCCATCGCTCTGTCTCCTTTCGGTAGTGTTTTAGCAAACACCATTTTAGGAGATATCGATGGCCTCTACAATAAATCAAATTGCGAACATTCGTTTACACTACCGTTCGCCCCGGCAAGTGTCTCAATCCCACGAACATAATAAACATTATTATGCTGACTCAGGCGAAGGCCCGTTCCGGATCATTTTCGAGGTTTGCCGGCGTGGAGAATATTCGACCGAAAAATCCCTCCGGAAGGGAAAAATGGTCGAATACTCGACCATGCGCGGAGCCTGTCATTGAAAGAAAGGAGGTTCATTTATGAATCAAATACCGATGATGCCCCGTTCACATCTCCAATCTTTCGTTACGCGCAGAAAGGGCGGAAGCGCATCGATTCCATCCGCGTCCGGCCGGCGCGCGAATCGGATTCTCAGGGAAGGCCTGGAGGTCACGATCGGCAACCGTGCCGAGGCCGTGATCCTGCGGAAGTTTATCTTCTGGACTGGCCGCCTCTGGGATTTCGACCAGTTCATGCACGAGGAACGTGCGCGTGGGGAACAGGAGTTCCAGGATGATCCGCCCGAAAGCGGCTGGGTGGGAAAAACGGCGGACGATTTTCTCAGGGATTAGATGCCCTCCTTGAACAGGCACGCAATCAGGAGACATCTCAAGTCGCTTGTCCGGAAGGGATTTCTCTGCGAGCGGGAAGATCTCGTGTATCCGTGGGAGCACGCGCTCCAATACCGGGTGGATCTCGTCAAGCTCCGAAAGGCCTTGGCCAGACGGGGATATCACCTGGATAAGTGCGATTTCGGCTGAGTGATGAAACGACGGGACTGCCGGCAAAATCTAAAAGAACACCAGGGAGGTGCGCAAATGAATCTGGGACTGGATGTCGGGTACGGGGACGTGAAGGCCGTTTACCAGCACGAGGGAATTCTGGAGATGCTCAAGTTTCCCACAGCGATCGCGTACGCGGAAAGGGAGGTCGGAGACCTGTCGGCCTTTGCTGGGGCCGAGGAGTACGACAACCGGGGCAGGAGATACCGCGTCGGCGCCTTTTCGACGCGGAGCTTCGAGTTCATGAAGAGGTACTCGCCCCTCTTTGTTTTCAAGGCGGTGGAGAAAATCCACGGGAAAACCGGCGAACTCGTCACGGATGTCGCCATGGGACTCCCCCTTTCCCATTACACGGACGCGAACCTGGAGGAACTCGTTCCTCTCCTGCAGCGGATCGAGGTGGGCCGCGAGGTCCTGGAATTAAGCGCTAGTTTCTATCCCCAGGGTCTCGGGGTTCTCGCGGACTACCGGCTGTCCCAGACGGGGGGCGTGAACGCGCGGACGGACCGTAACATGATCATTCTCGACATCGGGTTCAACACCGTGGACGTCATCGTGGTCGAGCGTGGACGGATCGTCAAGGGCGAATCCGACACCCTGGAGAGGCACGGGGTGTCGAAGATCTCCCTGGACCTTGCCAGGGGAATCAAGGTCCGGATGCAGCTTGATCTTTCCGAACAGGAATCGAAGGACGTGCTTAGCCAAGGCAGGATCCGGGTGTACGGCGCAGAACGGGATCTCTCCGAACTGGTCAGGGATTCGGCGGAGAAATATATTGACTGGCTGATCCAGGAAGTGCGCTCGAAGTGGACGGCAAGGATACAGCGCGCGGAGAAGGTCATCATCGCCGGCGGAGGCGCCTATTACCTCCAGGAGCACATCCCGAAGGAATACCTGCCGCTCGTTCACGTACCCGATCGCCCCGAGTATGCCAATGCGAGAGGTTTTCTGAAGGCGCTGGACGTGGAATCAAGGAAATGACCACAAAGCATGAAATCACCCTGAGGATCACCCTGACTGACGAGGAATTGATCCGGAAGATCCGCTCGATTTCCCAGCCGGACCGCGGGCGGGTGATACAGAGAGCCCTCAAAGTTTACTTCGATACGGTCGGCGGCAGGGAAGTTTACGAGATGCTCTCGAAGGAAGTGCCGGGCGCTATGCCGGGAAGAAGAGAAGACGCGCCGCCCCGTCGAGGCGCCCCGGACAAGCTGAAAGACGTTTTGGGTGATTTCTGATTTGGATTATGAAAGGTGATCAGTCGAATGAATCTCAAAACCATGAGCGACAGAAAAGAGGAATAAATGAGGTCGATGGGGCCGCTGGATAAGGAGGTCTTAAGATGAAGCGCACCATTCTAAGAATGCCGGCTGTGAAATTTGAATCAGGGCTTTCCCGGTCAACTCTCTACTTACGCATTTCACAAGGACCATGGACTCGGCCGGTGTCACTTGGCTCGCGGGCGGTCGGATGGCCTTCAGCCGAAGTGGAGGCACTGAACGCGGCGCGTATTGCAGGCAGAACCGATGAAGAAGTACGATCTCTGGTCCAAGAACTGGAAGCTGCCCGCAGGAACGCAAGGTAAGAGGGATGCCTGAAGTCAGACACATAAATTGTCCTGACTCATGCTTGACTCGACGTACACTGTCAAATTAAGTCTCGGTCAGATTATTGATTATTACCTTCAAATCCTTAACCCGGCTACGACTCGTGTTTCCGAGGAATTTATTGAAATCATTATGTTAGGGGAATGCTCTTGCATAGCAGCTTCCATTTCATAATGTGCAAATGAAGTCAAAAAAATTTTAATATATCACCGTCATCATTCTTCCATGCGTATTGTCGGCCGTTGCTATAAGCCAAAGCCAAGGAGGTTGATGAACCCCAGTTCCCCCGACAAGTTTGGCAGCGGGGGGCTAACATTATGATGCGCAGGATTTTCTCCGTTCATGGTCGCCTCCAGAAAAATTTCCCAAGCGCCTTTGCAGGGCTAAGGAACGAGAGACTGAAAATACCCGATCCACAAAGCTTCTGGCGGAGAAGCAGGCGGGGAGGCTTATACCGCAAGTTCGGGCAGCATCACAGGCAGGGCGCCGGGCGCATTTTCTGGACCATTTCTTTAATTTTGTGAGCAGAAAAATTGCATAATATTGTCGATTTTAAAAGGATAGCGTGATAATAAGTCCCTAATATGATAGGCCGATGAACAAGTTCCATCTTGTATGATCATGCTGGAGGGAAATATGGCTGGCTGACAGAACCCTGCTTCTTGATAAAAAGAGCGGGGTTTTTTTATACCGAATTGTCTGCCTGTCAATTTAGGCTAAATACCATCGAGGTCTCATGGAAAAAGTGAGGGCAAAACGAAGGTCAGTAAGTCAGCGCATCGGGGAAAAAGGCGAAGGTATATTTCGTATTTGGGGTACCGATAATCATCTTATTCCTCAAAAAACTGAGCGAGATTATGGCATCGATTTTTTCTGTCAAGTAATGGAACCTGTCGGATCATCCAGCGAAGAGATTACGGGAGCGGTTATTGGAACTCAAGTACGCAGCATTACGGGCAAGTCACGCCCCCGAGTTTTGGTCGATAAGACCGATATCGAAAGTGCTCTCCGCCTCAGTGTCCCATATTGTCTGATTGGAATTGATACTGATAACCAACATGTCCACCACTTATTTCTAGACGAACCCCTTCTCGAAGAGTTTTATTCATTTATTTGCTCGAAAAATGAGACAATGAGCCTACGGTTAGATAGATTTGAATTTGGCCCAGAGGCATTCAAGGCATCCCTTGCAAGAGCATGCTCGCCAGCTACTCAAAGCCGCTTGAAATTGATCAAGGTCAATCTCAAAATAACGTCAGACATTCCTGGAGCAGATCTCAAGATATATCAAACGCCAAGTACTGGATTAGCTATTGTAGACGTTCCCTGGATAACCCAGATTTTCAAGCTTCCGGCAGATAGACGCGAAGCAGCCGCTACAATGGTTTTTGAAGAAGGCAAATTTTCTAAATCGGTCATTTCACAAATTCCGATAAAAGAAATCTTTGCACCTGTTAAGTCTTTGGTAGACGGCCCAATCCTCTTTCGGGGTGCTTTTGAAGAGGAGGTAGAGCTATATGTAAGGCACCAGGGTAAACAGAAAACTGCCACCTTTGCCTTGCGGCGCATAGAGGACGAACGGGCATACGTTAGCGAGTCGGGTCTCATTTTAGTCATTTCCGACGCAAGACTCGATGGAGGAGTCTATAAACATTTCATGGATCTTCGGATTACCGCTTCAAATGCGGTTTCGCTAAGCAACTCATCTAAGACTTTGGATTTCTTAGAATTGCTTAATCCTGGTGCGGTTATCAATGAGGTTGGTCGAGAGGGCATCCCCATCGAACATTGGCTGGACTTACATCGTATTGGTCCGTTTGTATCAGCCATTGAAAAGGCATATAAATTTCTTGACCTCAATCTTTCTGAGGTCTTCTTGGCCGATCTCCAAAATGAAGAATTTGGAAAGACAATCACCCTTCTTGAGTCACTGATTGACGGAATTGAAATTCAACAAATCATGCCTGGCTTTGTTCTCGGACCAGCTGCCGGGACACCTCCAAAAAATGAATTATGGCGGCGTACTGCATTTCGAATTCCCATTGTAGCCAATTTAAAGAAACGAGCCGTCGAGACTTGGGTAGAGGGCACAGGAGATGTATATGTTTGCGAAGAGCCTAGCGTCATATGCGGTTTTCGGGCAACCAGTCAAGAGAGTTGGACATGCCTTCTTAGGGAGACACGTTACCAGATAGGACCCCATCCGGAAGTATGGGTAAGCAAGAATTGGCCTGCAATTCCCTTATTTAAGGAAAAACCAGAAGTTACCTGGACGTTTGGGAGTGGCATTGAACATCCGTTAGAAGGAGATATAAGGCCATTAGTTGATGATTAACTGGTTACATTCATTCACCAGATCCCTACTCATGTTTCGTCGGGCGGGAGGAAGCAATGGCAACCATTGACGACGTGATCACATGGGCTAACACCTTGCCAGCATGGCAGGGCGACGCCGTTCGACGCTTCCTGGTAGCGTGCGACGCACCAATCAGTGCTCAGGATTATTCGGAGATATTGACGTTAGCCAAAACAGACTTGAAGCTTACACCACCCCCGGAGAATATAACGCCGATTCCACCCGCTGCGGGCATGTTCTCAGGTGCTCCGGCAACGAGCGTCGCTGTCAAGCTGCTATCAATTTCCGATATCCGCGATGTCAACATCATCCACCCTGGCCAAACACAGCCTTTCTCCGAAAATGGCGTGACAGTTGTGTATGGTCGTAACGGCTCAGGCAAGTCAGGCTACTCCCGGATCCTGAAACTGGCTTGCCGGGCACGCGACAAAGACGAGCGTATTCTCCCGAATGTTTTTTCGACAGCACCAGCCGGAACACCGAGCGCGATTCTGAAAATTAAACAGGATGCCGAGACAAAGGATATCAGTTGGACACAGGGTAGCCCCGCAGATCCGATCCTGACCAATATAACCGTCTTTGATAGCCGCTGCGCGAGGGTCATCACGGATGACCGTAACGAGATCAGTTATCTTCCGTATGGGGCTGAAGTTTTTCAAAAATTGGCAGATGTCGTACTGAGGGTAAAGGCTGATTTAGAGGCAGAGGTTACGCCGCTTTTACCGGTCCAGGACTCAGGCGTGGTAGCGGGCACTCTATCAGCTACCTTTCTCGAATCCTTGTCGGAAACAACCAAGGATGAGATCATCCAAGCCGCGATCACATGGACACCTGTGGATGAAGAAGCATTGGCTAAGAGTGAAGAGCTGGCTCGTGCATCGGACGTAACAAAAGCAACTCAAGAAATCGCTAAACTTGAAAGGATAAAGAAGCGTGTCCTGGATGCTTCCAGCACCGTGTCAGGAATCGTATCCGCGTGTATGGATCTTACGAATCAAGAGTTCAGGAGGATTTTGCAAGAGTTAAGCGCCGCGCAACTCGCACATGAGACTGCTGTTGCCGAACGGAAGACGCCTGAACCACTGCCAGGAGTCGCGTCTACAAATCAATGGGAAATTCTTTATAAGGCAGCAAAGCAATACTCTGAGGAGATAGCCTATCCAGGCGAAGACTTTCCAAAAACAACGGACGCTGTCTGTGTGCTTTGTCAACAACCGCTCGGCGACGATGCAGTTGCTCGTTTTGTCCGTTTTAAGAAGTTCATGGAGGATGCCACAAGCACAGTGCTCGCGGCCAAGCGGGCTGCGCTGAAGTCGCTCCTTGACAAGGTTGAAGAAGTAGCTCCCCTGACGGGCCAGGCGCTCGATTCCATCGTCGATGAACTGGCCAGTCTGGATGTCAAGGCAGCAGATGCCCTACGAACCTATCACGCAGCAGTTCTTGCTCGCAAAGCCGCAGCAGTAGAGCTGCTTAAAGAAGGTACAGACCCAGATAAAGTACTGAAACTTCAAGATTGGCCTGAGTCAGTTGCGGCGTCACTGCAAGCAGTTGCGCAAAATCTCTCTCAAAAAGTAGTCGAAATTATAAATGCAGCAAAACCTGAAGAATACAAGAAACTCCTTACCAAAATAGCTGAACTCAAATCGCGCAAGGCTCTGAGTGCACGGAAATCCGACATAATCGCGTACGTTTCGAAAGCCCTCCGCAACGCAGTCCTGCGCCGAGCGGCTGCAACCCTTCGTACTCGTGAGATCACCAATCAAGGTAAAGCGATAATCTGCAAGAACCTAACGCCAGAGCTGGTAAGAGCTTTCAAGACGGAATTAGAAGCACTGGGAGCGATCCGGATGCCCGTATCGGTAAAGCCTTGCGGAGCTACCGGCGAGACATCACACGAGATGCTGCTGGAAGGCGGAAACGCGCTTGGGCGGACGCGCATGTCTCAAATCCTTAGTGAAGGTGAAGCGCGGGCCATCGCAATAGCAGGCTTCTTGTCGGAGCTTAAGCTTGCGCCACATGCAAATGCCATCGTGCTGGATGATCCGGTTTCCTCGCTAGATCATGTGTTCACTAGAAAAATCGCTGCACGGCTCGCCAGAGAAGGGCTGAAACGACAGGTCATCATCTTCACGCACAATATTGCCTTCCTGATGGAGTTAGAGGATGCGTGTATGGATCTGGCCAAGGCGGGTACCCCAGTTGCAGTCGCGGTGCATACGCTGCATCGGGGTGCCAAATCTTCTGGAATAACGGTGGATGGAGTGCCATGGCATGCCATGAAAGTCAATCAACGTGCTCACTACCTAGAGCAATTGGTTAACAAGATCAAATTATTGTATGAAGACAAAGTCTCTGAATACAACGAAAATGCGGCCCGTATCTATGGTCTGTTACGCGAAGCCTGGGAATCCTGTGTCGAGGACGATTTATTTTACAATGTGGTGTGCAGATACCGGAATAGTGTGCAGACGCTTAAGCTCATCCATGTCTCTATCGAGGACACTGACATCCACAGCATTGATCTCAACATGTCAAAAGCGAGCACATGGATGACGGGTCACGATAAATCAAAGATGCTGGACGATAATCGGCCTGCGCCTGATGAATTACTCGCGGACATCAAGGCGTTGCGAGATTTTTCGAAAAAGCTCATTGACCGCCGTAAGGAAACGGAGAAACGGCGCAAGGATCTTTTAAAGCCAGCGTTAGCATAAGCATACACCACCATACCGTGAAATAAAAAACCAAATGCCCTAGCGATCATAAATCGCCCCTGTCGCGTCCCCATCAGCACAGAGATTAACGGCCAGCAGGCAGCCGATCATCGAAAAAGTAAAGTTAAATAATAATTCCACATTTCATCTCGTCATCAATAAGTTGTTCCGAAAAGCGAATTCCATCTTTGTTTTGACGTCAAGTATCGAACCTAGGATTTTATTCTTAACGCAATTACCTAAACTTGTTGACTACGTCTGGAGGAAAGATATAAAATATAATGAGCGTGAAAAAGATCCAAAATTTGGGGGCATTTTTGGGGGTATTCATAAAAATCGAATAGCGAATTTTGAAGCATAAACAGTAATTTTGGCTTATTATTCGACTCCCGCCTCCACCAGAAATACACAATATTATCAACGAACTGCATTATCGGGGAGCCGCTTGGGGTACTTTGAGCGGCTCGAGCTGTATACTCTTCCACAAATATCGACCCGTCGTTGTGCGGGTCAAATAAATTGTAAAAGTTAGGATCTCTCCGTACAGATAGCTAGAAAAAGTGGCAGTCAGTTTTCTCTACCGGTGCCTTGTTCGACTCTTTCAATCTCTGTTGTCTGCTTCGTCCTTTTCCCTCCGGATCAGGTCGCGTGCACGCATGGGGTTATTGATTCCCGCAAAACTGACTTCGATCCCCCCTGTTCCTGCAGAGGCAATCTCGATGGTACCAAGTCCGAAAAGACGTTCGAGAATGCTTTGCTTGACATTGATGTTCCTGATGTCACGAACTCCGATCTCGTGAATCTTGCGCGAGATGATGCCGGCCTTGGACATCACCCGTTTGTTCGTCAGCGTGTAGACTTTGAAATTTCTGTCCAGCAGGGCGTACACGATGAACAACAGTCCAAGCCCGAACAGCGGGAGAAGAATGACGCCAAAAATGAAGTGACCGAGATAGTAGAGATAGGAAGGGTTGCCTTTCCACAGGTCGTTCTCGACCTGAAGTTTCGATTTCTTGGGTTGCGGGGGCGGGGGTGCCGCCGCCGCTTGTCTGTTCCTGCCGTCGAGAAACTCGCCACAATGCTTGCACTTGACCGCCGCGAGGAGAATAGCCTCGCCACAGAACGAGCATGCCTTTGTCTGATTCTGAGGCGGAGGTGGAGAAGCAGTAGGTGCTGTGGGTTGTGGATCTGGGAGTGTGATTGCCCTATTGCACGAAGGACAGTTGATCTGCTGGCCGAGTATTTCCTCCGGTGCTTCCAGGGACTGTTTGCAGTGCGGGCAGTTAAATCTGAAGCCAGCCATGACCCGATCCTTTCTTCTTCATTCCGGTGTCGAACATTGCATGGGCGAACCCTCATAAGACCTGCGATTGTTTTTTCCTGTCCGTATATGCCGCCGTTGAATATATGCAATGAACCGTGATACTGTCAATTATTCCGAGTATCCATGGCATTCTTCATAATTTATTCAGGGGTTTATCCAGATCCTCATAAGACCCCTGGTTACAGGGCATCCATCGGGCTACATACTGCGGATGAACCCCGGTTCAGAGCATGAGTATAGACCATGGTGGTCTTTACATCTTCATGCCCCCAAAACTCCTGCCCTGATGGGTCGGCGGCGGTATCTTATGCGATTGGCGCGGCTTGATTTGTCTGTGGTTGTATCGCCAGCGCCGTTGTCGTTATCGGTTTTGGCAAGAATGTGAATGCTTTGCAGATTTAGGAAAATCTATGGCAAAAATGGAAGGGGATTGCAAGGTGTTTTTAAGAATCCTGGAGGGATATCGCTCAAACAGTTCTAACCGCATTCAATCGCTTTGCCCGAATGCTCATGGTGCGGCTTTGTCTTTGAAGTGGCATGTAACAGATGACGAAGAAAATCTCACTTCAAGACGCAACAAATACCCCTCCCGTCCCGAAAAACACCACCCTCCTGCATGTTTCACCCCGTATCATTGTTCCCCTGAACGTCATCACTCTACCGACTCCCTCGCACAGTCAAACATTTTCAGTATAACCTCCGCCCATCGACCGGCTGGAAGGATTTCGGTCCAGCGGGCACGGCATGTATCAGCGGGTGATGGTGTCGGTGCTGTGCAGGCGCACTTCGGTTCCAGCCTGGGCCTATTGGATGCCATGCCCGCTTTACGCGGAAAGAGTCGCCAGTGGTTACGTCCGTGAGCCGATCTTTGCGGCTTTATCCGGACGAAAGCGTTTGACAATCGGCCCCTGCCTGAATATATTAGAAGATATTTTAAGTTGGGAAAGTTGTGTCCAGCATCCCCGTTACCGCCTCTGGCGTGGCAAGCAAACCAAACGCCCATGAAAAACTGGAGAGATAGACGAGATGGAAGATCGTTGGTTATCAGTAGACGAGATAAGTAAATACTTGGGTATCAGCAACGACACCGTGTACCGCTGGATCGACAGGCATGCGATGCCCGCCCATCGCATGGGCCGTCTCTGGAAGTTCAAGAAGGAACAGGTCGATGCTTGGGTGGAGACCGGCGGTGCGGCGGACAAAAGCAGGCAGGATCAGGCTGGGTGAGCAGAAAAAACGGAAATAGCAATTCAGTTGGTCCGGACATCGGGATCCTTCCCGGGCATCTCTGGGAGGCGGCCAATATCCTGCGTGGACCTGTGGACGCAGCCGATTTCAAGACCTACATCTTCCCCCTGCTGTTCTACAAGCGCCTGTGCGACGTCTATGACGAGGAACTGGCCGATGCGCTGGAAGAATCCGGCGGCGATCAGGAATATGCCGCGCTGCCCGAACAGCACCGCTTCCAGATTCCGGCCGGGGCGCATTGGAAAAAGACCCGCACCAGGGTCAGGAACGTGGGCAAAGCCATCCAGGATGCCCTGCGATCCATCGAAAAAGCCAATCCCGACACTCTGTATGGAGTCTTCGGTGATGCTCAGTGGACCAACAAGGACCGCCTGCCGGATCACATGCTGCGCGAGCTGATCGAACATTTCAGCTCGCAGACGCTTTCACTCTCCAACTGCCCGGAAGATGAGCTGGGCATAGGCTATGAATTTCTGATCAAAAAGTTTGCCGACGATTCCGGCCATACTGCTGCAGAGTTCTATACCAACCGCACCGTGGTTCATCTGATGACCGAGATGCTCGAACCCAAACCGGGTGAGTCGATCTATGATCCCACCTGCGGTTCTGCGGGCATGCTGCTTTCCGCCGTCGCTCACCTGAAGCGGCAGAATAAGGAGTGGCGGAACCTGCGGCTGTTCGGCCAGGAGCGTAATCTGCTTACCTCGGCCATCGGACGTATGAACCTGTTCCTGCACGGCATCGAGGACTTCCGCATTGTCCGGGGCGATACCCTGGCCAATCCCGTTTTTGTCGAAGGTGATCGGCTCATGCAGTTCGATGTAGTCCTGGCCAATCCGCCGTACTCCATCAAGCAGTGGGACCGCGATGCCTGGTCTGCTGATCCGTGGGGACGGAACATCTATGGCACCCCACCCCAGGGCCGCGCCGATTATGCCTTCTGGCAGCATATCATCAGAAGCATGAAGGCCGGAAGCGGCCGCTGCGCCATCTTGTTTCCCAACGGTGTCCTTTTCCGAAACGAAGAGTCGGCCATGCGCGAGAAGCTGGTCGCCCATGATGTGGTGGAGTGTGTGCTGGGTCTTGGCCCCAACCTCTTTTACAACTCGCCGATGGAAGCTTGTGTCGTCATCTGCCGCATGAACAAGCCCAGGGAGCGCAGGAACAAAGTACTTTTCATCAATGCGGTGAACGAGGTGACCCGAGAGCGGGCACAGAGTTTCCTTACCGGGGATCACATCCAGCGCATTGTCTCTGCCTACCGGACTTTCGGTGACGAGGATGGTTTCGCCCGGGTGGTCAGCAAAGATGAGATCCGTGAGAAAGGCAGCAACCTCAGCATCCCGCTATATGTACGGGCGGAAACGACTGCAGTGTATCGGGTGGCGGAGGAACAAGCGCTATATGGAAAAACCAGCCTCAAGCAGGCCATCGCAGACTGGCAGAAAAGTTCAATGGCCTTGCGGAAGTCGATGGATGAGCTTTTCGAAGTGCTTGAGCAACAGACAGATCATTTCAGTGGTGCCAGGAAAATGATTCAGGACCAAGTTCCTGACGCCGGGAAATTGATCGTGGCCTCCGGCGGAAAAGGGTCTCGAACACGAAAGCGGAGAAAGGAATGAGCGAACTGACTAAAAACAATCACGGCCCGGACTACGCGCACCTTCTCGCCGAGGTGAAAGAGCGCGTTCGTTCGGCCCAGTACACCGCGCTGAAAGCGGTCAATACCGAACTGGTCGGGTTGTATTGGGATATCGGGCGGATGATTGTGGAACGACAGACAGACGCCGAGCATGGCACAGCCATCGCCGAACAGTTGTCCAATGACCTGCGGACGGAGTTTCCAGGAATCAGAGGTTTTTCTCGGCGCAATGTTTTCTACATGCGGGAGTTTTACCTGCTTTACTGCGATGACAAGCGAGTGCAACCACTGGTTGCACAAATCGGCTGGACTCATAATCTGGTGATATTTCAACGCTGCAAAGACCCCCTGGAACGTGAATTCTATATCCGCATGACCCGCAAATTCGGCTGGTCCAGGAACGTCCTTGTCCACCAGATTGACAATCAGAGCTATGGAAAATCCCTGCTCGGCCAGACCAATTTCGACCAGACACTGACGCCCAGGCTGCGCGCCCAGGCCAAGCTGGCGGTGAAGGATGAATACACCTTCGATTTCCTGGAACTGGGCGAGGAACACAGCGAACGGGAGCTGGAACGGGCGCTCATTGCCCGGATTGAGGATTTTCTGCGGGCCATGGGCGGCATGTTCGCCTTTATGGGAAGCCAGTACCGGCTGGAGATCGATGGCAAAGAGTTTTTTATCGATCTCTTGCTGTTTCATCGGCGCCTGCGCTGCCTTGTCGCCATTGAATTGAAAGTCGGTGAATTCCTGCCGGAGTTTGTCGGCAAGATGCAGTTTTACCTGACCGCGCTGGACCGGCAGGTTCGTCAGGAAGACGAAAACTCTTCCATCGGCATCATTCTATGCAAAGAAAAGAGCCGCACCATTGTAGAATACGCCCTGCATAACAGCCGCAAGCCCATCGGCGTGGCAACTTACAAAATCACCCGCACACTGCCCAGGGAGCTAAAGGGCCAACTCCCCCGGCCGGAAGAGATCGCAGCCTTGCTAGAGGGGATTGAAGAATGATGAAGAGAATCAATGTACTAAAAAACACCAACGAGCATCCCTTGGTGGCCAGTTGCATTTTTCACTACGAGTTCGAATTCATCCATCCCTTTGCCGACGGCAACGACCGCATGGGGTCGGTTGCGGCAAACCTTGATTCTCCGGCATTGGAAGCCGCTCCTTTTGTCGAGTTCATGTTGGTGCGTTACACGATACCGTGCGCGAAGCTGTGTCGACCGACCATGTAGGCGACCAAGTAGCGGCATTGACCCGTGCGATTGGGAGCGGCGAACCGGGCAGTAACGATTTGATGTAGGCCTTGGATTTGTCCCACCGCCCTACGTTCCGGAACAACTACCTCAATCCGGCCCTGGAAGATGAATGGATCGAACGCACACAACCGGATTCCCCGCGCAGCCCTACTCAGCGCTATCGGTTGACCGGTACATGCCGACGAGCAGCAGAGGGATGCTTGCGACAAACTCGCGGCATGGCTTGTGACAATCGGGCCGTGGCATATCAGATCGATGGAGATAGTGACAAGAGATGGTACCGGACGGTGAACAAGATGAGCTGCGGCTGCGCGAGGAGAACGCCCGCCTCAAGGAACTACTGACCCGGCACGGTATCGCCTGGGAAGAACCGGCCATCCCTGAACCAGTCCCCGTCCCAACCGAATCCGCATCATCCCCAACCCATTTCACCACCGATGACAAAATTGCCCTGTTCCGCCGCCTGTTCCGTGGACGCGAGGATGTCTATCCCCAGCGCTGGGAGTCGGCCAAGGGCACATCGGGCTATTCACCGGCCTGTAGCAATAAGTGGAAGCCCGGCGTCTGCCATAAACCCAGGGTGAAATGTGGCGACTGCAACCAGCGGCAATTGTTGCCGGTGACCGATCAGGTGATCTATGACCATTTGGCCGGGAAGCAGACCATCGGCGTCTATCCGCTCCTGCGTGATGACAGTTGCTACTTTCTGGCGGCTGACTTCGATGAGGCCGACTGGCGGGAGGATGCCCAGGCTTTCATGCAATCCTGCCGGGAGCTCGGCATTCCGGCGGCGCTGGAGATTTCCCGCTCCGGCAACGGTGCTCACGCCTGGATCTTTTGTGCCGAGCCGGTTCCGGCCCGCGAGGCCCGGCAACTCGGGGCCGCTTTGATCAGCCACACCTGCAACCGCACCCGGCAATTGTCACTGGCCGGCTACGACCGCTTGTTTCCCAATCAGGACACCATGCCCAAAGGCGGCTTCGGCAACCTGATCGCGCTGCCCCTGCAGAAACAGCCGAGAGAATCAGGGCGCAGCGTGTTCGTCGATGAACACCTGCAACCCTATTCAGACCAGTGGGCTTTTCTTGCATCCATTCGTCCCATATCCCGGCGGGACTTGGAAGACGCCATTTTGCGGGCCAGTGGCGGCCGTCATCCCCTGGATGTGGCCTTTGCCGCTGAGGAAGAGGAAAGCAAACCCTGGCAACGTCAATCGCCTGTGCCCGCCCGGATTGCCGGTCCACTACCGGAATCACTGAGCCTGGTGCTGGCTAACCAGATTTTCATCGCCAAGGCCGATCTGCCACAGCCACTGGCCAACCGCCTGATCCGACTCGCCGCCTTCCAAAATCCGGAGTTCTACAAGACCCAAGCCATGCGTCTGCCGGTGTGGAACAAGCCGCGCATCATCGGCTGTGCCGAGAATTTTCCCCGGCATATCGGCCTACCGCGAGGCTGCCTCGATGCGGCGCTCGACCTGTTACAGGAGAATGACATCCGTCCGGTGCTACAGGATGAGCGCCTTTTGGGACGGAAGGTGACGGCCAAGTTCACCGGCACCTTACGCAGGGACCAGAAAGCAGCGGTGCGGGAGATGCTCAAACACGAGGTCGGCGTACTCTGCGCTCCGACAGCCTTCGGAAAGACCGTTACCGCCTCAGTCCTGATCGCCCGGCGCAAGGTCAGCACGCTGGTGCTGGTCCATCGCACCGCACTGCTGCGCCAGTGGCAGGAGCGGTTGACTGGATTTCTTGAGTTCCCGAAAGGAAGCTTGGGTGTCATCGGCGGCGGCAAGAAGAAACCGTCCGGCAAGATCGACATCGCGGTCATGCAGTCTCTTGCCCGTCGGGAGGATCTTGGCGAACTGCTCGACCAGTATGGACAGATCATCATCGACGAATGCCATCACCTGTCGGCCTTTTCCTTCGAGGCAATCCTCAAACAGGCCAAGTCGAAATTCGTGGTGGGCCTGACCGCCACCCCGATACGCCGCGACGGGCATCAGCCGATCATCTTCATGCAGTGCGGGCCGATTCGCCACAGTGCCGCCAGACCGGAAACCGCCCCGGCGCAACTGGAGGTATGGCCGAAGGTGCTACCCGCGCCGGAGATCCCGCCGGATTCACCGATCCAGGATGTGTTCCGCATCCTTACCAACGATGCGACCCGCAACCGCCGCATCGTCGGGGATGTACTGGCCGCCTGCCGCGAAGGGCGAAAGGTGCTGGTGCTTACCGAGCGTACAGGACATCTGCCGCTGTTGCGGGAGGCGTTGGGGGATGGGGTCGAACACTGCTTTGTCCTGCATGGCCGCTTGTCGAAAAAACAGCGAACAGCTGTGTTTGCCGAGCTGGAGGAATTGGACGAGTCGGCACCGAGGGTACTACTTGCCACAGGCCGCCTGATTGGCGAAGGATTCGACCATCCGCCGCTCGATACGCTGGTGCTGGCTATGCCGATCTCCTGGAAGGGAACCTTGCAGCAATACGCAGGACGTCTGCACCGGGAACACGCCGACAAGCAGGATGTGCGCATCTACGATTACGCCGAGACAGATCAGCCACAGCTCAACCGCATGTGGGACAAACGCCGGCGCGGCTATAGGGCCATGGGATACGAGATCAAACCGATGGAAACCGTTATTTTAGGAACAGGCGCGAACCTAAAAAACAGACGGCCGCTATTGTAAGCTCGCAGCTCCATCTCCAGCAGAAACCGCCAGACCGGCACGACCTGGATGGTGCCGAAGCCCACGGTGATGATTTCATCGGTACGCCGGGTCGACGCATCCTTCATCCGACTGTTCCTTCGCGCCGGAGAACATTTTTCTTTCATGCTTTCATCCTGTCCGGTTGTGGACGAGATCGTTGATCTCCGTCATAACGGAATCCACAGGAAAACCATACTGTTCTGCCGCTTCCCGGAGGGTGAGAAACAGCCCCCGGCAGCAGACGCAGACCCCCAATTCCGCCTCCAGTCGCTTGAAGATTCTCTCCGTTTCCCGGTGCCGGCTGATGATGTCCAGGATCGTCATCTCAGGCGTGATGATGTCTGCCCTCTCTGCCGCCCTTTGCCCTGGCCGGGTCTCCGGGTTCTTTTCGTCGTTCATCTCAGCGCCTCCCGGATCGCCCGGGGGATGTGCCCGATCATCTCCCCGACCTGGGTGGCCGGTGTGGGCCGGGCATGGTGTCCCGCGAGCCGGTTGCTTCGCAGGGCCGCCACGGCCGCATCCCGAAGGTTCATCCCTCCCTCGATGAGTGCGGAGACGATGCCGGTCACGGTATCGCCGGTTCCCCCTATGGCCTCCATCGCCTCTTCCGAGGGGTGGTCAACGGTGGCGAGGATTCCGCTTTCATCGGCCAGATAATCCCGTTCCCCCTTGACAAGCAGGTACCGGGCCGCGTTGCGGTGCAGGTAGGCCCGGGCGATGAGGTCCGGGACGCGGCAGTTTTCGTGGAGAATGAAGCCTCGGGTGTAGAAGGGATGGGGCGCCTCCTCGTCGGCCAGAAAGGCCAACTCCCCCACATCGGGGGTGAAGAGGTCGTAGAACGGGGCCGCTCCGCTCATCTTGGCCGCATACATGAAGCCGGCATCGGCGATCAACCGAGGTTTCGGGTCCAAGGTCCCGAGCAACGCTTGCAGGCACCTGTGCCAATGGACGATGGGCTGGAGATAATGGAAGACGATGGTTTGAAAATGGGTACGGGACAAGGTCTCGATGAGATGGGCGTAGAGGCTGCGGCTGCCCTTGCCCGTTCCCGTATCGCCCGCCAGATAGGCGTAGGGCATAGGCCGGCCGAGAGCCTCGGCCGTCTTCACTGCCGCCGCGAGCAGGGCCGGCGTGCCCCGATGGACGGCTACGCTCTCCCCTCCGATCCGCACCTGTTCATCCTGGAGGCAGACTTTTCCTTCGGTCAACGGAAAGTCGTTGGCCGGCACGGTTCCCACTACACAGAGCATCGGCGTCTGACCTCCTCGTAAGCGAGTTGCAGTGCGTAACCGCAGAGGGTGTGTCCGATTTTCCGGGGGCTGGGAGCGGAAGCGAGGTGTTTTCCCACCATCGAGGCGGCCAGAAAGGGCACGTCGGGACAACCGCCGCCGGAGATGTTGACGATCGTCAGGCTTTCCTTGTCCACGGTCAGCTTCATGTTGGCCGCCCGGACCATGAGGTGTCTGCCGAAATCCTTGGTTTGGAAGAGATTCACGGGCTGGAGTAACGGACCGGTCACCGGGACAAGGCTCAGGGGCGGCAGTCCCGCCTCGGTGAGGATTCTGAGTATCCGCAATTCCTCGATCAGGGGGAATTCGATGACCAGATCGCACCCCTGGCGGATCTCCGGCGGCGGCCCCATGACCCGGATCTCCCGACCGTCTTGCTTCAACAGGTTTTCCGCCTGAATCACCTCGCTGGTGTTTTCAAACACCAGAATCCCCCGGTCTGCCTGAGAGGCATGCCCGGGAGATTTCCCCTCGACGTCCTTGGCTTTTCGCAAACCGAACAGATTCAGCATGGCTATTCCTTGTTGATCACGATACGGAAGACGCCCTCTTCCTCATTGATCCCGGCCACGACCCAGCCCTTGCTCGCCGCGGCCCGGGACACGTTTTCCCTGGAGGCCTCGTTGTCCACCAGAACGATCATCTCACTTGCTTCGCCCGACTTGATGGCATCAAGAGTCATCAGCACCGGCTGAGGACAGGAAAGGCCGCGGGCATCGATGGTTTTACTCATTGTGTTTCCTCCTTCTTAGGCGATTTTGGTTTTCATGGTAAAGCCGATGAACAGACAGACCGCGAAGCCCGTGATCACCGCCGGGATGCCGTAGGGACCAATGCCGGTCGCCGAACTGGCCAGGCCGAAGTTATGGGCGATCCCGGCCCCGACGATCATGCCCAGAACAAACACGGCAGCGTCTCCGTCCCCCTCGCCGGCCAGAAAGAGCTGACGGCCCGGACAGCCGCCGGCCAGGCAGAAGGCCAGGCCCGAGAGGGCCATGCCCAGAAAGTTCCAGAGGTGCATCGTGTGGGCAATGGGCTGACCCTCGAAACCGGGCCTGAACTGCCCGAGGATGAAATTGACCGCGAAGGCGGTAACGATCAGGGCGATGAACCCGGACAGGAGGTGCATCTGCCGGAAGAGGACGAAATCCCGAATGGCGCCCATGGTGCAGAAGCGGCTTCGCTGGGCGAGAAAGCCGATGAGAAGCCCCACAACGAGCGAGATCGCCAGTGGTGCGTGCATCGAGCCCGGTCCCTTGAGGCTGTAAAAAAGGATCCCGCTTTTGGGCTCTCCGCTGATCTGGGGAAAGAGCAGCAGGAGTGCGAGCAGCCCCAGCATGAACAGGGGCAGCATCCATCCCGCCGCGGCATGGGTCTTCTGGGTCCTTCCCAGGTTGTACCCCCCTTTCAGAAAGAGTGTACCGATCCAGATGCCGAAGATGAGGCCTCCGAGCCCCAGGATGGCGTTCCCGTCGCCGCCGGCCAGTCGCAGGGCCGCCCGCCAGGGGCAGCCAAGAAAGACCAGGGCTCCGATCATGGCGAAGATCCCGAGGAAGAAACGCACGATCGGCGCGGAGCCGACCCGAGGCTTGAATTCCTTGAACAGATAGGCCGCTATCAGCGACCCGAGGACGAAGCCGATGATTTCGGGCCGGATGTATTGCACCACATCGGCCCGGTGCAGTCCCAACGCCCCGGCGATATCCCGTTCGAAGCAGGCCACACAGACCCCCATGTTACCGGGATTCCCCCATTTCTGAAGCAACGGCGCCAAGATGCCGATGACGGTGCCCGCACCGATGATGCCCAACGCTCCGGCGAAGATGTTCTTAACACCCTTCATGGAAATACCTCCTCCTGTGATGTGATGCCCCCCGGACCCGCCGGACTGTCGTCGGACAAAAGCTGTCTTGCGGATTGAGTGTTGAAAGCGGCAGAGCATGTTCGCGTCACAATCCCCGGAGCCGGTCGCGGCAAATCGGAACCCGCCGCAGGTACAAAGGACAGGGCGCCGCAAAGGAAACGGCGGAGACGCTTTCCGGGGTTATGGTTGATGCTGTCGTGTGATGGGAACAATGCTGCCACCTGACCGTGCCGTGCCGTTATCTCAACGGCACGACCTTCAGGGGGCTAAAGGACAAGCAGGGGAGAAACGGCGGGACGACGTCTTCCGGAGAACCGCCCGGGTTCTCTGGCATCGCCTCATATTAAGGGTGTGAAAATAAGCAATCTGTGAATCACTGATCCTACCCCAAATGTGTCGTCTTGGAGGTTACCGAATTCTCTCTAAATTTTTTGCACCATATAAGTAAAATGATCATGTGTCAACAAAGATGTTGGCAAATATTGCGTCCCATCTCAGAAGCACGTAAACCATCCGGGTTATAGGGTACCATCACAGGGGTGACCTTCAAGCGACTGACCCGGTCCTCCCACCGTCGCACACCGGCAGACAAAGGTGATGGAACTTTTCAAGACCTGCCGACGGTCTTCCCAGCTACCAGCTGCGCAGCCAGCTCAAGGGCGTCCACCGGCCAGAGGCACTCGGGCCTCGGACGGTGGACGCCGGGACGCCCGGCTTTGGGACGGCAGTTGAGAATCCGGTCGACCCATCGGCTGGGTATGGCATCCAGGCCATATACAGCACCCACAAGCGCCCCGCAGATCGCCGCGTTGGTGTCGGTGTCTCCGCCGTGCATGACGGTGCCGACGACGGCCTCTTCCAGGTTCGGTGCATGCAGGAGCTGCCACAGGGCGTTGCGGAATGCCGTCAGGACCCATCCCTGCCGGTGGACATAGTCGGCGGGTGGGGCTTCGGCGGCGCCTCGGACCGCCTCCAGGAGGCTCGCATCCACCCCCATATCTTCAGCCCAGGTTACGATCCGCTCGTATAGATTTCGGCCGTTGCATCCCAGACGGACGGCCTGTGCAATCGCCATTGTGAACAATGCGTTGGCTTGCTGACAAACCGGATGGGGATGGGTGATCGCCCCATCTTGTCGCGCCCACTCGGCGACATGTTCCAAGGCATGATTGGCTCCGAAAATACCCAGCGGGCTGATCCGCATCATCGCCCCATTGGCCTGACTGTCACGATCGACAGCCCCCCGCAGACCTTTGAAAATGGTCTTGCCGCAATCGCAGGGATCGGAATCCAGCCAGAACAGGTAAGCCTTCCTGGCTTCCCCGGGATCATACCGCCCCCGATCCACCAGCATGCGGGCCAGCAACAGCGCCATCTCTGAATCATCGGTCGGTTGACCGGCAATTGTGTTCCAGGTTCCTCCACCGGAAAGTTCCCGGACACCGTCGGGATATTCCTGTCGAATCTGTTCGGGTGTTTGGAACTCAACCAGGCTTCCCAACGCATCACCGGCGAGCTGTCCGAGGAGACAGCCCCGTGCTCGTTCCACCATTCCTTCCCGATGCGACGCTCGAATCATCAAACCTCCCACAGATGCCTGCTTTTCAGGTCGTCACAAGAACGGCCCGGATATGCCACCACAAGCGTGGAATAACCCGTCGATACGTCTGTCACACACACGTTCGGCTCTTTCGTTGCTGATCACCCCTCTGTGCCGATGTAAGAGAGACACTTCCCCACCAAATGCGAAAGACGCGATCCCAAGTAAAGTCAGCCGCAAATTCAGAGCTTGCCACGATTGTTTCATCCTTGTGTTTTCTCAGTGCCGGCTAACGCCCCGCATACCCGGTTGGCAATGGAACGCAGCAGAATTGCCAGTCCGAACGGTATCGAAACGAGAACCCCGGGAGGCCGGGATACCTGGAGCATGTCGTCGCGTCCTGTTCTGCCGGGGAGTCATTCCCTGAAGTTTATCTGTGAATGGGGATAGAGGCGCAGCAGGAGCGCCCTGATTTCTTCCCTGTCACCTCCATCAACGAGCTCAACCATGGTGATCGCCCTTCCTTCGTCGTCGAACCCCTCCTGCCATGACACCACATACCCGGGAACCTCCACGAACATGCATCCCCCGACACCACAGCAGGAATTGTCGACGACACCGACGCCGACGGCATAGAGGACGTCCCGGTCGCCGAAACGTAACCGCTTCTCTTCAAGGCAGACAACGTACCCTGAAATCGACCGTATCTCGCATCCGATGTCCTTATGAACGTAGGACTCCATGCCCGGCACCCTCCTGTGAAGACCCTTGAAAAACTGTCGATTGTGTCATTTCGACCACGGGAAGACTGAAACAGCGACCGGCGTTCAGAACAGCCTGCCCACATCCTGTACTCTTTGACGGGCCTCCGCCACCATTGTTTCAAGAAGCTCCTCGCAGGGAAGGACATCATGAACGAGACCGATGGATTGTCCGACCATCAGGGGTGACTTGTCTACGTCCCCCTCTTCCCAGGCCTGGCTCATACGGTCGCCGGAAATCAGCGGATAGAGGTCCTCAAAGGTTCCTCCCCGCTTTTCGATCTCACTGATTTCCCTGACCACCTGGTTCTTGAGGGCCCTGCCTTGCAGGTTAAGGCTCTTGCAGATAAGGGTGGTCTCGTTTTCCTGGCGCTTGACGATCTCCTGCTTGATGTTGTCGTGCACGTGGCACTCCCGGGTGGCAATGAAGCGGGTTGCCATCATCACTCCCCCGGCCCCCAACATCAGAGCGGCCGCGAGGGACCGTCCGTTCGCGATGCCTCCCACGGTCACCACGGGAATCTTGACAGATTCCACGATGCGCGGCGTGAGGACCATGGTGGTGACGTCATCGTCGAGGGGATGCCCTCCTTCCTCAATGCCGGCGGCGTAAACGCCGTCATAGCCGACTTTTTCCACGTGTCTCGCGTGACGTACGGAACCCACCTTGTGAAAGATCTTCACACCCGCCTTTTTCAGCCTGTCTATCTGATCGAGTCCCACCGCCTTGTCCAGGGGCATGCCTGAAACCTCTATGCCGGCAACCTGCTCCTCGGCACAGACCTTCAGGTAGATCATGTGGTGTTCGGCGGTGATCCGCACCGAGGGAAGAATCGTGATCCCTACCATGAATGGTTTGTCCGTCAACTTCCGCGTTTCTTCTATGGCGGCGCGAAACTCCGCCTCGCTCTCATAATTCCCGGCTGTGAGGTTTCCCATGCCCCCGGCGTTGGAAATGGCGGCACAGAGCACCGGCTTGGCGACCCATTGCATTGCCCCGCAGATTACGGGGTACTTGATTCCAAACATTTCCGTTATCGCTGTTTTCATGCCAACTCCTTGCATTGTCGTAGTTATCGTCCATCGGTTCCTTCATCGACCATGGATCACACCACTCCTTTGACGTCCTTCCCTCAGATCAACACGGCGCAATCCTCCAGGGGATAGGCCGCGCAGGAATGGATGTAGCCGAATTGCCGGTCTGATTTTCTGATCGGTGTTCCCCGGGGCTGGAAGACCGTTCCTGAAAGAAGTTTCAGTCGGCACAGGCTGCACTCGCCGGACCGGCAGAGGCTCGGTACCGGAATTCCGTTTTTTTCCAGCGTCGTAAGAATCGATTCAGTCGCCGGCGCCCGTATCGTGGCGGTTTTCACTCCCCCCACGGACAGCGAAAAGACGGCATCTTTCTTCACTTCTTCCGGCCACCCCGGCTGCTCCCAGACCTGGAGCGGCGGGCCGGACATTTCACGGCGGACGGATCGCCGGGGGATTCCCATCGCCTCGAGTTCGGGGAGGCAGAAATCATACATCCCCTGGGGTCCGCATATGAAAAAGGTCGCGTCATGCAGGGTTTTCATCTCTTCTTTCACAACGCTCCCGGTAATGAAGCCGCGTCTCCCGTCGTATTGTTCATCAGGATTTTCAATGACCGGAACGTAATGAATGTTGGCCGATACCGCGGCAATTCGCTCGATCTCTTCCCCGAAAATGATATCCGTTGAATCGCGGTTTCCGTAAAAGAGGAACACCCTGCGGTCAAGTCCCCGGTCGTAAATCTCACGGATCATGCTCATGAACGGTGTGATGCCGCTTCCCCCGGCAATGAAGGCCACCACAGGCCGGTGTATAATGGGATTGTAGTAGAAGGTGCCCACCGGACCGGAAGTTTCTATCAGGTCGCCGATTTGGATGGTGTCAAGCAAGTGGTTTGACACAAGCCCCTCTTCAACCCGACGGATCGTAACGTCGTACCAGGCCGTCTGGTTTGGGGGCGAGGAGATGCTGTAGGGCCGGGCTGTTCTGATCTTCCCGATAGTAAGAAAGAGCGTGACATACTGACCGGCAAGAAAGGGCGGGAGTTGACCGTCGGCCGGGATGAGCCTGAAGGTCGCGGTGGAGGAAGTTTCCTGAATGATCTCCCTCACTCTGAGGGTCATGCGCGGTGGATGGAGAGCGTTGATATACCTGGCTACCTCACCCCGTTCAAGGCTGTAGTCACTTCCGAAGCGCCTGGACAGTTCGATTTCTTTCAGAACCTCTTCGTAGCAGTCCATCTGTGGTGCCAGTTCATCATTCATGGCGCGTTCCTCCCCCCTTTCATTTCTTTTATAACGGCCCTGGCCGCCGCGGCACCTGATTCCAACGTCGGCTGGAAGCCCGGATACCCCATCCACGCACCGGCACCGTGCAGCCCCTTCAGGTGGCTTCGGGGCGGGACAAACATGGTAGAGTCCTTTCTGAAATGGTTGAAGCCGTAAATAGCGCCGCGGGGATGCCCCAGATACCGCAGATGGGTAATGGGTGTAGCTATCTCCATTTCCTCAACGTGGGTTCGCAGGCCCGGATAGACCTTCTCCGCCAGTGAAATCATGGCGTCACCCATTTTAAATTTCATCTCGGCGTAACGGGCGGGAGGCACCTTGAGCCAGGATTCGCCATACTTGAGCGTCACCAGGGTTACCTGGCATGTGCCGGGAGGGGAGAAGTCCGGCACGATGAGGTCGTAGCAGGTCATCATCAGGAAGTCCCTGTCATCGATGTCCACAACCTTCATTTTCTCATATCCGACATCGACATCCGTTGACTGGGAGAGAAAATGGGTTGCCTCGGGGATGCCGGCTTCCCCGGGTGTGCAGTCCAAACCCATGTAAACGCAGAAGGCCGACTGGCTGACGGAAGCCTGCCGCAGCTCGGGAATCACGCTTTCAGGAACCTCCTCCGGGTCGAGGAGTTCCATGTATGTGGCGATCTTGGAGGCATTCGATATGACGTAGTCGGCACGTATTTCATCGCCCTCGTCGGTGATGACCCCCCGTACGGCACCGTTTTTCACGACGATTTTCTTCGCACCGCAATTATAGCGGACAGAACTCCCGGCAGTGATGATCGCGTCGGCGATGGCGTTGGACATGGCCTGTGAGCCGCCCTTCAGGTAGTAGGGTTTAAACTCTATGTAGCTGAACAGCAGAGCCGCGAAATCGTTGAATGAAAGGTGCCGGGGAGGAAGCCCCATGTACGCCCAGTAGGGGGTGATCACGAATTTGAGGAGGGGATCTTCAAAGTATTCATCGAGTACTTCCCGGGTGCTCCTCAGGGCATGGGTGAAGAACAGCGGATATTTTTCGCGGCTTCTTTCGGGATCCCTCATGTAAACGGCGCTGATCACCTCGATGAAATAGGCCTTCAGGAAGTCGAAAAACCGTTGTACGGCCTCTTTCTCCCGGGGGAAACGATTCGAAAGAACAGCGACTGTCTCTTCCCAGTCGGGACGCAGGGTTATGTCGATCGCATCGGCCACGGTAACGCGAAACAGATCGGTCATGGGAACGAAGTCAAGCTTGTCCATAACCCCCAGCCGGGTCAACAGTCCCCGAAGAGGACCGGGGTACTCGGGACTTCCCATCCCGCTTAACTGGTGGAGTGCCACCTCAAATTCGAAACGCCCTCTGCAGAAACTGGTTCCGCATCCGCCGGGTATATTGTGGCGTTCAAGGACCAGGACATTGATCCCTCTTCGGGCCAGTGTGGCGGCGGCGGTCAGCCCGCCGTTTCCCGCGCCTATAACGATAACGTCGAAATCAGTCATACCCCCTTCCTCCCGTCGGGACCCCCTTTGTAACTGTTGCGGTGTTCCGCTCGAAAGAGCGTTCTCTATCCCTTGAAAAAGGACTGAACGAGCTTAAAAAACTCTCCGGAAAAAACCATGATCGCCTGGTTTCGATTTTCAACGTTGATGGCGGCTTCCAGGGATGGCGCGTCAATGTTCTGATCCAGAACACGCTTGGTCAGTTTCAACGCGCCGTGGCTTTTTGCCGCCATGGCCCGCGCGTACGACAGGGCTTTCTCGCGGAGATCTCCCCTCGGAACGACACTGTTTACAAGCCCGATGCGCTCCGCCTCTTCAGCCATGACTTTCCTTCCGGTGAGAAGCACATCAGCGGCCCTGGCCGGGCCCACCAGGCGGGGAAGATAGTAGGAACAGCCCAGTTCGCCGCCCGAAAGGCCGATGTTGATATAGGAAGCGACAAAATACGCCTCGGGCGTGGCGATACGCACATCACTGGCCAGAGCCATGGAAAATCCGCCGCCCGCGGCGGGTCCGTCGACGGCCGATATGATGGGTTGGGAGATACGCCGCATGCCGAGAATAAGACCGGCGTATCGTTCCTGGACATGTTTCAGGAACAACTCGGGGTCCTTGAAGACATCCGTGTCCTTATAAAGGATCGCGTCATTGAGGTCGGCGCCGGCGGAATAGGCATTCCCGGCGCCGGTAATGACGAGGACCTTGCAGGACGACTCGACATGAGACAAAATCTGGAACAGGTGATCGAATTCGGCAAGCATGTCCACGTTTATGGCATTCAGCTGTTCCGGACGGTTCATGGTCACCAGCCCGATGGATGGCTCCACTTCCTCGAAAATCAGTGTCTTCCATGTGTTCGGAATGTTCATCATCTCAACCACTCCGTTTCTGCCGCTCCGGCTCCGGCGGTTCCCGCGGGAACAGTCCGTCGGTGGCGTTCCCCCGGCACTCCCCTCATGCATGCCGTCTCCGGGGAAAGTGCCCCGGAGGTTCGCCATGAATTCCGAAAAGGTCAATTTCCCTTGAACATCGGTTTCCTCTTTTCCCACATGGCCGTGATGGCCTCCATCATGTCCTCGTTGGGAATGGCCGCCGAGTTCTTCTGGGCCACGTAGGCGAGCCCCGGATACACACCGTTGTCCCGGCTGTAATTGATCACGTCCTTGACGCCCTGGACAGTGAGCGGAGGCAGGGCGGCCAGTTCTTCGGCCAGATCCCTCACGGCGGCATAGAGGGCCTCCCTGTCATCGCACACTCGCGTGACAAACCCCATTTTCAGTGCCTCTTCGGCACTGAAATCGCGGCCCGTGAGGGCCAGTTCCCTGAACCAGCCGTGGCCTATGATATAGGGAACGCGCTGCAGTGTGCCCATATCGGCTATGATGCCGATCCGTGTTTCCCGGATGGAGAAAAGGGCATCCTTCGACGCGTACCGGATATCACAGGCGCAGCACAGGTCGATTCCGCCGCCGATACAGTGTCCGTGCAGGGCTGCGATGACGGGCTTTCTGCACCTTTCAATGGAGTTCATACCCTCCTGCATACGGAGTACTTTCCACTGGAGCCACTCGCGCCAGCGGGCTGAACCGTCGCCCAAAAGCTCCTGGGCCGCCATGAGGTCGAGCCCGGCGGTGAAGCTCTTTCCTTCGGCCTTTATGACCACAACCCGCACTTCGGGATCTTCGTCGAACCCGTTCATGATCGGGGGCAGTTCATCGAAAAACTCGATGGTCATGGTATTGCGTTTTTCCGGACGATTTAAGGTCAGCCAGGCGATGGCCCCTTCTTTTTCGATCTTGAATATCTCGTCTCTGCTCATTGTTCACCTCATGCGTCTTGTTTCGGGGCATTAAATGCCCGTTGACACTTCCGGGGGCAGGCGGGTACCGAACTGTGGCCGATTCCTTTCCCCGTGACGGGTACCGGGCCTTTCATGAAAACAGCCCCGTCTTGTCGAATTCATCGATCTGGCTGTCCGCGTAGCCCAGTTCCCGGAGCACTTCCCGAGTGTGGGTCCCCGCCTGCACGCCGGCCATCCCGTACTCCGGGGGCGTTCTTGAAAACTTGAGGGGATTCGCCAACTGCCGGACCGTGCCTCCCCGGGGAAGCCGGACGTCCACCACGAGACCCCGTTGTACAACATGGGGGTCCACCAGGACTTCGTCAAGGGTGAGTACCGGCTCCACGCAGGCGTCGGGTCCATTGAATATGCTCATCCACTCATCGAGGGACCGGGACCTCAGTATCTCCCGCACTTCCTCCTTTACCGCGGAAGCGTTTTGCGGCGCCGGACCGCCGGCGACCAGGTCGGGCCGACCGATGGCCTCACAGAAGGCTGAAAAAAAGTGAGGCTCCAGGCCGCCGAAGCTCAGGTGCCTGCCGTCGGCAGTTTCGTAGAAATCATAGAGGGTGCCGCCGTTCAAAAGAAATTCCTCCCTGCCCGGAGCCGTTTCACCGGCCAGGACACTCGATCCCACGAGGGCATTGAAAGCGACGCACCCGTCGGTCATCGAGATGTCTATGCACTGCCCCTCGCCTGTGGCCAGACGATGGACCACGGCGGCAAGGATGCCGATAATCGCGTTGTGCGAGCCCGAGGCAACGTCGGCAATCTGCATCCCCATCAGCGACGGCCCCGAGTCGCGCCGTCCCGAGTAGGACATGAGGCCCGACCTGGCCAGGTAGTTGATATCGTGACCGGCCCGCTCTTTCAGGGGGCCCGTCTGTCCGTACCCGCTGAGGGAACAGTAAATGAGGGCGGGGTTTGTTTTTTTCAGGCTTTCGTAATCAAGACCCAGCTTTGCCATGACACCGGGACGGAACTGTTCGACGATTATGTCATATTCCTTTATCAGTTGATGAACGATCCTTACCGCCCGGCCATCCTTCAGGTTAAGGGCAAGACATCGTTTTCCACGCCCGAGAAAGGCCGTCGCAAAGGATAGATTGGTATCGTCCAGGTAGGGTGGAACGAGGGATGCCATGTCGGGCCGGGTAGAGGATGCGATTTTCAGAACACGGGCACCCATATCGGCAAGATACACGGTAGCGTAGGGACCGGGCAAGAGCGTCGTAAAATCAAGCACCTTTAAAGTCTTGAGAGGGCCCGCCATGTCTTTTCTCCCTGTCCCGGCACGCGACGTCGCGGTCGCGCTGCCGTTACAACCCCATGAATCGTGCGGCTATTTGTTTCATGATTTCGTTGGTTCCCGCGAAAATGCGGCTCACCCTGACGTCGCGCCAGGCTCGCGCGATCGGGTATTCCTCACAGTAGCCGCACCCGCCGTGAAGCTGGAGGCATCGATCGGCCAGGCGATTTGCCATGTCCGTAATCCAGTACTTGGCCATGGAAACCTCCACGACAAGGCTCCGACCCTCCATGTGGTCCACGATGAACTTGTCAAGAAAGGTTCTTCCCAGCTTAACCTCCGTGGCCATCTCTACGATGGTGAACTGGTTGATCTGAAAACTCGACATGGGGGACCACTTCTTTTTCGAGGTATCTTCGAACGGTGTCCCTGAACATGACGTGTTCTTCGGTGTACTGAATAATCTCCATGGCCCGCTGTCCTTTCAGGAAGCTCCCCGCTCAGGGGTTCGCGGTATCCCGGACAAAGGCGGCGATGAAAATGGATTTCAATGTTTTCTTCACCAACTGCCTGTAGTTTTCTTTTTCAAGCTTGATTACAGGCCCAAACACGTTTTCACCGGCGATGAAATTGTGTATGGAATTCATGATCGCCAGGACGGAAGCCATCGATTGGGGCAGGTGTTCCGCATCCTCGCCGAGCCCCATGGAATGGACGATGTCACGAGTGAATTCAGGAACCTTCAGATCCTGGCTCGCCTCATACCGGGTCTTGGTAAAATAACGGTAGAGTACAAGATTCGATATCTCGGGATTATTGAAAAGATAGTCCGTCATGACGTCAATGCCGATGGCGATGCGTTCTTCCAGGGGTTTCCCGCGGATCGAGCGTTCCACTTCCGTGAGCTTCTTTCCAAGATCGTTGTTGATATCGATAATGACAGCCTCATAGAGGTCCTTTTTCTCACCCCAGTGGTAGTGGAGAGATGAAATATCTATCCCCACGTCGCGGGCGATCATTCTCATGGTGGTTCCATGAAAGCCGTATTCGCCGAAAATCCGGCGCGCGGCCGACAGTATTTTCGCTTTTATGGACTCCGGGTTCTGCCGGGCCTTTTCAAGTATTGACTGCATTGTTCCCTTTCAAGATCAGTTCAATGGCGCGGTCGATGTCGTCATACCGCCGGAGCCGAGGGGATTCCGCTTCCCGGGCTTTCCGGCCGGGTACAGAATCCGGCCGGAATTTCTCTGGCGGTTTTATAAAAGGAGCTTGTACAAAGCGTCCTCTATCAGACGTTTTTCGACTTTTTTTTACGAGTTCGTCTTCTTTCATCGGATGTTCTTCGACTCTTTGCAAGGCTGTCAACCCTGAAGCACAGGACCGAGTACGCTGAACATCTCGAAGAGCTGATCGAAGTACTTGGGATTTTCAAGGCTGATGATCCTGCTCCAGTTTTCCATGACATCTTCCGGCGTGGGAATTTCCTTCCCTCCCTCCGAGAGGACGGCGCCGGGACCCGTCAGGATGGCCGACCTGCTGTAGTATCCCAGCGCGGCGTTGATAAACATTCCCGAATCCCGGCACTGTTCCGAACACATGTAGAGAACCGGGGGCATGACGAACTCGGGCTTGAGTTTCTCGAACAGATCGGGCGGCAGGACGTCTTCGGTCAACCGCGATCCCGCAACGGGAACGATGACGTTGACCTTGATGTTGTACTTGACACCCTCCAGTTTCAGGGTATTGGTCAGGCCGATCAGCCCCATCTTCGCGGACGAGTAGTTGGTCTGGCCGAAGTTGCCGAAAAGCCCCGCGCCCGAGGTGGTCATTATGATTCTGCCGTATCCGTTTTCCCGCATGTTTTCAAAGGCCGGCCTCGAAACGCAGTAGGCTCCCTTCAGGTGAACGCCCATGACGGCATCCCAGCTTTCCTCGTCCATCTTGGCAAAAGACTTGTCCCTCAGAATACCGGCGTTGTTGATCAGGATGTCCACCTTGCCGTAGGCGTCCAGGGCCGTTTTTACGATATTCCGACCGCCATCCACGGTGGCCACGCTGTCAAAGTTGGGAACGGCCTCACCACCGGCGGCCTTGATTTCTTCAACTACGAGGTTTGCCGCCGCGTCGCTTGAACCCGAGCCGTCCCTCGATCCGCCGAGGTCGTTTATTACAACCTTGGCACCTCTCCTCGCCAGTTCCAGCGCGTAGCATCTTCCGAGGCCGGCGCCGGCGCCGGTGACAATTGCCACTCTCCCCGTAAAATCGATTGCTGACATAGCTGTTTCCTCCTGAAATTCATGATCGGGAACTATCCGCTCCTCTGCCCGGCAGGGCCGCTTCAAATCTTCCGGTAATCTTGACCTCACCGTTCTGGTCTGTGGCCGTCACATCGCAGGCAATGATGTTCTCGCCCTTTTCAACACGTTTGTCCGTCACGGTACCGGTGACGGTTATGGTGCTGTTCTGTTGTGTCATCCCGGCAAAGCGAACGCCGAACTTTTTAATGTACTTCTGGGGGATCCAGGACGACACGGCGCGACCGACAATCCCCATGACAAACATCCCGTGGGCTATGGCACCATTTTTCAAGCCGACCGCCCGGGCGAACTCATCATCGGTATGCAGGGGATTGAAATCACCTGACGCACCCGCATACCTGACGAAATTCCCTTTCTGGAGGGGACCTTTGACCAGTTCAGGCATCGCGTCCCCGACATCGATGTCTTCAAAATAAAGTTGTTCCGCCATAGGTTATCCCTCCTTATTTCCTCTCAATAAGCAGCGATCTGGCCTTGGCCACCTTTTCGCCCCTCTGGTTGGTGTAAAGGATTTCAACGGTTACCATGTCCATCTTTGATCCCGATTTGCTCGTTTTCTCCTCCATGCCGACGACCTTCGGCGTACCGGATATCACGTCCCCGGGATAGATGGCCTGATAGTACTCGTACTCCTCCTCCCCATGGAGCACCATCATGATGTTGATCTTGAGATCGTCGATCATGCCCGGCATGTCGCCGGCCCACAACATCGGAACCGTAAGGAAGGTCAGCGGCGCCGGTGTATCTTTGTACCCGGCCTGCAGAGCGATTTCCCTGTCCCGGTACACCGGGTTCCGGTCGCCGAGGGCACGGACCATTTCCCGTATTTTACCCCGCTCCACTTCCCAGACGATAGGGGCATATTCCGTTCCTGTCTTTGACATGTCAGCCATAGTTCATCTCCTTTTTTTACCGGCGTTTTTACACATCCCCTCTCCCCACAATGGCGATACTGCAGATATTCATCATCGGGAAACCGCCCAGGTTATGGGTCAGCCCTAACTTCGGATCATTCAACTGACGGTCTCCCGCCCGTCCCTGGAGCTGCAGATACATCTCATAGAGCATCCTGATGCCCGAGGCACCGATCGGGTGACCGAAACATTTGAGCCCTCCGTCTACCTGACAGGGTATCGTCCCGTCACGATCGAAGAAACCGTCCATGACGTCCCGGGAGGCCTTTCCCCGCTCGGAAATATGGAGATCCTCCATGGTGACAAGCTCCGTAATGGAAAAACAGTCATGAACCTCCATCATGCTGATTTCTTTGCGTGGATTTTGAATACCCGCTTCTTCGTAGGCCATGGCGCTCGCCCTGGCGGTGGTGACAAAGTGTGCCCCGTCCCAGTCGTCATAGGCTATTTCCGTCCCGCTGCTCAGGGACAGCTGAAGGGCCTTGACGGTAACGAGGTCCTTCTTGCCCATTGATTTCGCGATTTCGGGGGTAGTGACAATGGCGCAGGCGGCCCCGTCGCTCACGCCGCAACAGTCGAAGAGCCCCAGGGGAAAGGCGATCATGGGGGAGTTAAGCACCTGCTCTTCCGTAATCACTCTCCTCAGGTGCGCCTTGGGGTTCAGGGCGCCGTTGGCGTGGCTTTTGACGGATATGTGTGCCATGGCTTTCTTCACGTCCCGGATGTCGATTTCGTACCGTGCCGCATAGCCCGTGGCAAGCATGGCGAAACATCCGGGGGCCGTCGCGTTGGGGAACCAGAGGGAATTGTAGGGCCCCATGGCGGTGCTGAACTCGGGAAGTCCCCCGTAACCAATGTCCTTCAATTTTTCCACGCCGATTGCCATGGCGATATCGACGGCTCCGGCGGCAACGGCGTAGACGGCGCCTCTGAAGGCTTCCGTTCCCGTGGCACAGTAGTTTTCAACCCTCGTCACGGCGATGTTCGGCAGGCGCAGCGCGAAAGCCGCGGGCAGGGCACTCTTTCCCACATTCACTTCATCAAGGCAGCTCCCCATCCAGGCGGCGCCGATGTCCTTCTTGTCTATTCCCGCGTCGGCAATACATTCCTCAAAGGCTTCTACCATCAAGTCTTCGGCACCGTCATTCCAGCGCTCGCCGAATTTCGTGCAGCCCATACCGATAATAGCTACCGTATCCCGTATTCCCCGTGCCATGGTTCACCTCCTATCCTTCCACCCGGGGAACGGCCTTCCAGAAGTAACCCGTAAAGCCCCGTTCCCTGTCCTGGTTGCGCCTTCTGAAAGACATTCTGACCGGCATACCGACCGCGACCTGCTCCACAGTGCAGTCGGTAAAATCAACGAACGTCCTGCCGCCGCCTTCGAAACCAACCATGCCATAGACCGCCGGCGGATGTACCGATGCCGCAAGCATGTCGCCCGTGTACATGAGAACCTTTGCCTTTTTGTCGGAGAATTCATATTCTGTAAAATCGTCGACACTTCCACAGTCGGGATTCACGCACACCGAATTACCCGGGTACTGGGCCGTTCCGCACCTGTTGCATTTGAGACCCACAAGCCCGTACAGGCTCTTTCGGTTCCGCCAGAGGACCGTCAGGGAACTACTGGGATTTGCTTCTCCTCTGATTCCCTGGTCCGCCTTGATCAGGTCACGGAACTTTGAAAACTTCTGGTAGCTGTCAAGTTCGGTCCTTGATTCCAGACAGCCCTTCACCCCGCGTCGGGACCTGAGTTTCTCTATGTTTTCCGTGATTTCAAAGGCCAGAACGTCGCAGCCCTGACCGAAGCCCGCCAGCAGAATCCTGTCTCCGGGACGGGCTTCCTCAAGAGCCGCGGCGAACATCAGAAACGGATGGGCCGTTCCCGTGTCTCCGCAGACGGCATGCATGTTGTCTTGCACTTTCGCCGGATCGACGCCCAGCTTTTTCGCGATGCCCCTGTGGGTTCCTCCGAAATAGCAGGGATAGACAACCTTGTTGAAATCTTCTATTCTCATGCCCGTCTTCTTCAGGAAACCGGCCACCGCCCGGGGAATGATTTTTCCGTACCCTTCATCGCGCGACCAGCGTTCTTCCCAGCTGTAGTCAAACTCCTTGTTCCATCCCCGGTAGTGATCCACAAAATCGACGTTGACTGAATAACTCCCCTTGAATTCCGCGATGACATCCTGTGTGCCGAAGAGGAGGGCCGTGGCGCCGTCTCCGTAAAACATCTCCAGCATGGCGGCCATCCTGGTCCCGCGCTGATCCGCCGCGGCAACGAGCACGTTTTTCTTCGCTCCCGATCCCAGGGCCTCGAGGGCGGAGATCGCCGCCGTTGTCGCCGCCTTGGTGCAGGCCGTAAAATCGGCGTTCATGACCCCCCCTTCCGGCGCATTCAGCGCCGTCGAAAGGATGCCCGCATGCAGGCGGTCGGCAAAGGGGAGTGTCGTGCTGGCCAGGTAGATTCCGTCAAGTGCCCCGCGGTCTTTCCCGGTCATGCAGTCGTAAGCGGCCGCCACGGCCATGCTCACCGCGTCTTCATCCCAGTTTGCCACCGCTTTCTCGCCTTGAGCAACAGCCATGATTACCGGGAAATACCAGGCCATATTCCGGACGATGAGCATCCTGCTCAACCGGTACCGGGGAATATGAACCCCGTAGGAAGTGACACCTGCCATTACACGCCCTCCTTTCACTGTAAGTGTGATGTCTCTATCCCTTGAAGCCCCCTGTCTCCGGACGACGCATCTTGATTCCGCCGTGAACCGTACAGTCCGGGGACATGATGCCATCGACACATTCAATTCCATGATTCCATCATTTGATGTAATGATGTTTAAACGAATACTACGGATTGTCAAGAAAAAGCGGCGGGGAAAATCCCTTTTCCCGAATAACCATGGACACTGATGAAGCCATCACCCATCGAACGTTTTCGCTTTTTTGCAAGCCCTTCAAGCTGCCGATCGAAAGGGCGGGGATTCCGGGGAAATCCCTTTGACAGGAATCCTGTTTTTTCATATACTCCCGCCGCTCACTCAACAATGATCCGGCTTCATCCGCCCCATCGACCGAGGCCCGGAAAAGAGTCCGGTAGCCGCGCATGGATTGTCTCGTATGACTGATCATAAGGAATATCCTCCCTCCTGGCTTCCCTGGATCATGTGGGGGCTGGGAGCCGCTTTTTATATGAGCGGCTTTTACCAGCGGGTCGCCCCGGCGGTCATGACGGATCATCTGATGGCCGATTTCAGCATCGGCGCTGCCTCTCTGGGAAATCTTTCGGCATTTTATTTTTACAGCTATGTCGCCGTTCAGATCCCCACGGGCATTCTTGTCGATTCATGGGGACCCAAAAAACTGCTCACCCTGGGGGCTTTCGCCTCCTGTTTGGGGGCCTTTCTTTTCGCCGCCGCTCCTGCCATCATGATCGCCAATGCCGGCCGCCTCCTGATCGGCGGGGGCGTGGGTGTCGCCTGGGTCGCGCTGCTCAAGCTCTCCATGCACTGGTTCAACCCCCGAAGATTTGCCACTATAGCCGGTCTGGCCCTTTGCTGCGGTGTCGTGGGGGCCGTGTCGGCCGGTGTGCCCCTGCGGATCATGCTGGACCATTTTGGGTGGAGGCCTGTGATGCTGGTGTCGGCCGGTCTCTCCCTGGTTGTTGCCGTGGCGATTCTGATCGTGGTTCGGGACGACCCCTCCGAACATGGTTATGCCGGTTTTATGCCGCCCGACGCCTTCAGATCCGCTTCGACCCTGTCGGTACTCGAGGGGCTGATGAAGGTGTTCCGCTACAAGAACACCTGGCTGCTGACTTTTGCCCCCGCAGGGCTCACGGGATCCGTGCTTGCCTTTTCGGGTCTCTGGGGAATCCCCTTTCTGTCGACCCACTACGGGCTGTCCCCCGCGAAGAGCGCCGCCCTGACATCCGCCCTTCTTACGGCCTTTGCCTTTGGCGGACCCGTGTCGGGAGCATTGTCCGACAGGATCGGCCGGCGGAAGCCTCTGTTCCTGGGAGGCTGCCTGATTGCCGGTGCGGGCTGGGCCATGATCCTGTTCATACCCGGGTGGCCGGTATGGCTCCTGACAGTGTTGCTCATCATCGCGGGATTCGCTTCGGGTACCATGGTCCTGAGTTTCGCTTTCGCCAAGGAATCGGTACCATCCTCATTGGCCGGTACTGTAACCGGAGTCTGTAACACGGGGATCATGACGGGACCCATGGTACTCCAGCCGGCCATGGGGTGGGTCCTTGACAGGAATTGGAGCGGCCTTATTGAAAACGGGGTGAGGATCTACCATATGGAGGCGTACCGCTCGGCCTTCGTCCTCATGATCATCGGTTCGATCCTCGCGGCACTTCTCATTTATTTCACCACTGAAACACACTGCCGTCAAAGCGTCACGTGAGCATGACCGCTGTCAGCTCAATTTATTCCGGAGTTCGTGGAGGCGGGCCGCCTGGAGGATGAAGGCCTCCAGGAGCGCCGTGATGATTCGGGGAAAGCGGTTACCGTCGCTTTCTATGGTCGGGAAGGGCAAGATATCGATCCTGCCGGCGAGTTTGCGTACCTTTTCGTCACCGGGAGGCTGCGGATCCTTTTTCCCCGCCGTTTCATGAATCTACCCCCCTCAGGCGGATCATCATCCGACCTTTCCAGGTACTGTTTGGCGTACACTCCTTCACAGGACATCGCACGCGGCCCCCCCGCCCGTATCTGATTGCGGTACCGCGGCAGAGAACGCGCCCACGAGAACAGAACGAATGGTCTCGTGGTCCTTGGCATGGGCGAGTACGGTGACTCGATCCCATCCCTGCAGATTGGTTGATCCTTTGGGAACCACAATGTCCTTGTCCCGTGTTATCAGGACAATCACCGATCCGGCAGGAAGCTGCAAATCAGCGATGGCACATCCGATTGCCCCGTGTGGATCAGGCAGATCAACGACCATCAGGTCGAAGTCGCTTTCGGCCATGGTAACGAGTTCCAGGTCGAACAGGGGTTTTGGCCGCAGGGGGCACATGAGGTTGAGCAACCGTGCCACCCATCCCAGTGTGGACCCCTGTATCGCGATGGACAACAGAACGGCAAAAAACACGAGATTGAAGACCTCCTGTCCGATGGCAAGCCCGGCAGCCGCCGGGTAGGTGGCCAGGACGATGGGAACCGAGCCTCGAAGACCGGCCCAGGCGATAAATGTCTTGTTTCTCCATCCAAGCCTCATACCCGTCGTGCCCAACAATACCGCGAAAGGTCGTGAAATCAGGGTCAGAACCAGGAACAGCAGAATGCCGTCCAACCAGATTGCTCCCCACTGATGGGGGAAGACCTGGAGCCCCATCAAGGCGAACATGCCGACGTTGGCGATGGTGGAGATTGCTGATGAGAAATTCGTCACCCCCTGTTTGTAGACGAATGGGCGGTTTCCCATCAGGTAGCCCGCCACAAACACCGCCAGCATTCCGCTGGCATGGATCATTTCGGTCAGCCCGTAGATCAGCAGGATGATTCCCAATGAAAGCACATAGTAGTAACCGCGGTCCGGTGATTTAAGGCGATTGAACAGCCACAGTGCCGCCTTGGCGAGAAACCAGCCGCAGAACGGCCCGGCCGCGAACTTCCAGATGAAAAGCAACACAGGCATATGCCAGGCGGTGTGGGTGGTGGTGATCCCGTCAATCACCGCCACGGTGAGCAGGATCGCCATCGGGTCGTTGGCGGCGCTTTCGATTTCAACTGTGGACGAGAGCTTTGACGGCAGAGGTTGTCGGCGGAGTATCGAAAAGATTGCCGCCGCGTCGGTGGACGAAATGATCGCGGCGAGCAGAAGCGCCTTGTGAAGCGACCAGTTGAACACACCATAAAGAACACCGAAGGTTGCCAGAGCCGTCAGGACGACGCCCCAGGTGGCAAGTCCGCCCGCGGGAAGGGCGACTGCCTGAAAGTTTGCGCGTCTGGTGGTGAAACCGCCGTGAAACAGTATGAATACCAGGGCCAGATTCGCGATTCTATTGGTCAATCCGATATCATCAAAGTGCCAGAGCCTCAGAACATCACTGCCGAAGAGAATACCCGCGCCAAGGGCAATCAGTATGACCGGCACACTCCAGCGATCGAGCCATACGGCAGCCAGGGCAATCGCAATCAACAGAATTGGTACAACCACATAGACAACATCCATAATCCCTGCTATTCGTCTTTCTTTCGTATGACGGTTTCGTAAAACGGCACCGGAGCCATGACCTCCGGAACTATGGCCGGATGCCTGATTACGCTCCGGCCTTCGTCACTGCGGCGCACCTCACAGTACGCCTCATTCATCAGGATGTGCGCGCCGTGCCTCAAGGAACTTTTACGAAACCGTCCTCCATCGGAGGTTTTAAGGCTCTTCAGGAGTTCGTTAAGTATCGTTCACGGGGGGAATCATCATGGCCCCTCAACGCTTCGATTCAGGCACCTACCCCCGCGGCCCGTCGGAGCGAACAACCGTCATCCGCGCCGCTTTCTCGGGCCGCCCGGCATCGATGGTCAGGTTCCCTGTAGATACCTCCCCGCGCTGTTGTCCGCCTCTCCCGCACATACTCCACGACCAGTCGACGGCGGTTCGATTTTCTTGTATTCATACAGATGATCCGGGTATCCTGGATAGGCCACAGGCGTTCACAAGCGGGCATCTGCCCGGAATTCATGGTCATGGAGCAACGCGCCTTCGCGGTTGGGTTTGGAGTAAATCATAGCCGGCTTCTTCCTGTCAAGGCTGACGGCTTCGTAAAATAGCCGATTCATAGCCTCCGGGGTGTGCTCTCCGTGCCGGTCGTGGCCCGTACGATGCGCGGCCGTGCGTCCGCACCCGTCACGCGTCTTATGGCCGGTGCACGAACCAGCTTCGTGGAGGTGAGCGTGGTGGATGGTCTTGCTCATAATGCCGCATCCCCACAAGAGATGACCGCTCCGTTACCGCGCGGGACGGATGGCTCGATCCGTGTCACCCGACGCCTGAATCAAACCGGGCTCGAGGCGGTTTCGCCTCTGTGAATCGTCAGGCGCCGCGATCCAGTATCTGTTTGAGCACCACCGCCTCATTGTGCAACTGATCCCGGGCCGCATACACAAGGGTGATGTTTTTTTGGCGCGAAAGTGCCTGAAGCTCTGACAAGGCGGGATTGTTTTTCAGCTCGGCGCGATACCGCTTTTCGAACTCCTCCCACTTCTCCGGGTCATGGCCGAACCATTGACGAAGCTCGGTGGACGGCGCGACCTCTTTGATCCAACGGTCGATCTTGGCTTTTGCCTTGGTTAATCCCCGGGGCCAGAGCCTGTCGACGAGTATTCGCTCACCGTCGGTTCCGGCCGGACTTTCATACGCTCGTTTCAACATAACGGTCATACATTCCTCCATGCGCGCCTGAAACACTGCCTGATGACTTTGTAAAAGGGTATCGGAGGCATGACCTCCGCATTGCAACCGGATACCTGGTGGGCTTCTCGCGGCTGCGCATCATTCCCCAGGATGTGCCGCCGTGCCTCAAGGACCTTTTGCAGAACCATCGCGTTTGACGGTGGTTCCGGCGATCTTGTACGGAATCGTTCAGATATATCTGAACGATTTTATTTCGGAAGATAATCACTGTACTCTATGAAATATCGATAGAAAGCAACCGCTATGAGGGAGTGTGTGATCGTACCGTTGCGCAGCAACTCATGTATTTCGTGAAGAGGGACGAGTACGATCTCGATGTCTTCCTGCTCGTCAAGATCCTGTTTCTGCAGGCGGGAGACATTCTTCGCCAGAAAGGTGTGGCACATGTTGTCGAAAAAGGCAGGATTGGGGTGAACAGAACCAAGGGGGATCATCTCTTCCGCTATGTAACCCGTCTCTTCCAGCAGTTCTCTCCCGGCCGCCATCCCAAGCGACTCGCCATCATCGACGACACCACCAGGCAACTCCAGCGTTGCCCGGCGAATTCCGTGACGCCACTGATTTATCATAATCACCTGATTGTCGGCCGTAAGGGGAATGACATTGACCCAGTCCGGCGACTCAAGGACAACGAAGTCGTGGGCTTTACCCGTCCTGGGGGAACGGGCACGGTCTTTCCGCAGGGAAAATATCCCGAAGGAATACTCTTCTATGCTTCTGATGAAGTCCCATGGTTTTACCGGCATAAAAAATTTCTACAGAAAAAGGGTGTCGTGGTCAAGTCTTAATACCGACGCTTCGTACATCCGATTAGTCTTCTCCGTTGCTTTGCCCACTCTCTTTGTCATTGAGGCCGTTCCCCCACGTCATTGAGGCCATCCCCCACGTCATTTCGACCGCAGGGAGAAATCTTTCATGCCTCACAATGTGCCCGCCATGCCTCAAGGATCTCTTTTGCGACATCGTCCTCCATCGGACGATGTCCTGATTTATTCGAGGTCATCCATGGTGCGTACCTTGTATCCCCGTGTCATTTACTCCTTGACGGCTCTTTTTTTTTGCGATACATTCCCGCGATCACGGTTGAATGAACGATCATTCACGCCCCGCGGAGCAGGACGATGAGATATACCGACAAACGCTGCGATATTATGGAGGCGGCCCTGGAACTCATTGCCGAACATGGTTTTCACGGAGCGCCGATGTCCGACATAGCTGAAAAAGCGGGCGTAGCCGCGGGAACCATCTACCGCTATTTTGAAAGTAAAGATATTCTGATAAACGAGTTGAACCAGGAGCTTGAAACAATTGTCTCGTCACTGCTTCTCGAAGAATTCCCCGAGGGGGGGACAGTACAGGAGCGCTTCTGCCACGTGGTGCGGGCACTGTTCCGCTACTTTATCGATCATCCCCTTCAATTTCGCTTTATGGAGCAGTACTCCTATTCTCCCTACGGCGTCTCGCGAAGACGGGACAAGCTCCTGGGAATCAGGGGAGATGCTGATCGACAGTTGTTCAGAATGGCCATTGAGGAAGGTGTGGCTGAAGCGACACTGAAAAATTTTCCCGTGATGGTGCTCTGCGGGCTGGCGTTCGGCCCTATGGTGTCCCTGGTCCGGGACCATATTCTCGGCTTCATCCACCTCGATGACGTACTTATAGACCGCATAACCGAAGCGTGCTGGGATGCCGTGAAACGGTGAGTCCGCGATTATAAACGGCGCGGGTCTCTTCCCTGGGCTACAGTGTTTACGTTACCATAACCACATCCCGCCCGTGGAGGGTATAACGAATCAGGAAAGACCGGTATCATCATATTCTATACATGAGGTAGTCCATGAGCAGATTCCCGCAAATCCTGGTATATGGCGTTATCGTCGTTGTCTTCAGTCTGGCTGCGGCCGGCTGCGGCAACAACAACGAGGACGTGATTTTGCCGCCGCCGGAGGTTGCCGTTGTGACGATCGAACAGCAACCGGTCGTGATGACCACCGAATTGCCCGGTCGGACAAGCTCCTATCTGACCGCCGAAGTACGTCCTCAAGTGAGCGGCATTATCCAGAAGCGTCTTTTTACGGAAGGTTCAGATGTCGAGGCAGGACAGCCGCTGTTCCAGATTGACCCCGCCCTGTTCGAGGCGGCCCTGGCCCGGGCGGAAGCCAATCTGACCACGCTGGAATTGAAAGCCGGCCGTATGCAGAGGCTGCTCGACAACAAAGCGGTCAGCCGACAGGCCTACGATGACATCACTGCGGCCTTAAAGCAGGCGCGGGCAGAGGCGCAAACGGCGCGCATCAACCTGAAATACACGACCATAACCGCCCCGATTTCCGGGCGCATCGGCAGATCAAGCGTTACGGTAGGCGCCCTGGTTACCGCTCATCAGCCGGTGGCGCTGGCGACCATCCGGCAGCTCGACCCGATGTATGTCGATGTCACCCAATCCACCGCGGACATTCAGCGCCTGCGTCTCCTTCTGCAATCGGGGGAGCTCACCCGCAATAATACGGATCTGCAGAGCGTGCGACTGGTGTTGGGCGACGGCACCCCGTACCCGCTCACAGGAACACTGCAATTCCGCGATGTCAGCGTCGACCCGACGACCGGTTCCGTTATCCTGCGCATTGTTTTCCCCAATCCGGGAGAAATTCTTCTGCCGGGCATGTTCGTACGGGCCGTCCTGAAGGAGGGTGTCAACGAGAAAGCCATTCTGATTCCACAACAGTCGGTGTCGCGCAACCCCAAAGGGGAGCCTTTTGTTTTTATTGTGGATGAGGAAGGCAAGGCGCAACTGCGGTACGTCACGCTGGACCGTGAAATCGGCACTTCCTGGCTGGTGCGCTCGGGGCTGGTTCCCGATGAAAAAGTGATCGTGGAAGGGATGTTGAGGGTGACCCCGGGCATTGGGGTAAACGCCGTGCCCTTTGACGAAGAAAAAGCGGACAGCAGTGCCGAAGCGGCGGACAGAACAAAACAATAAAGGTGCCTGATGCTATCTAAATTCTTTCTGGAGCGGCCGGTTTTCGCTTGGGTCATTGCCATCATCATCATGTCGGGAGGCGTGCTGGCGATTTACAATCTTCCTATTTCCCAGTATCCGGAAATGGCACCGCCGGGCATCGCCGTCTTCACATCGTATCCCGGAGCATCGTCCGAAACGGTGGAAAACAGTGTCACCCAGGTTATCGAACAGAACATGACCGGCCTTGATAACCTGATCTATATGTCCTCCTCCAGCGATTCAGCGGGCGGTTCGCGGCTGGAGCTGAAATTCGCTCCCGGCACAGACCCGAATATCGCCTGGTCCCAAGTGCAAAATAAAGTGCAGGCAACGATGCGGAGCCTGCCCGACGCGGTTCAGGTTCAGGGTGTCAATGTCCGCAAATCCACCAGCAACTATCTGATGATCGTGGGGTTGATTTCGGAAGACGGCAGCATGGACGGCACGGATCTGCGGGATTATGCCAAGTCAAACCTGGAAAGAGTCCTCGCGCGGATTCCCGGCGTCGGCGAAGTGGAGTCTTTCGGCGGCGGCTATGCCATGCGGGTCTGGCTCAACCCCGAAAAGCTCACAGACTACTTTCTGACCGTCGAAGATGTGCTGACCGCTTTGAAGGCTTATAACGTGGAGGTTTCCGCGGGACAGTTCGGCGGAGCGCCGGCGGTTCCCGGACAGCGTCTGAACGCTCCCATCGTTATCCAGAACATGCTTTCGACGCCCGAGGAGTTCGCCGCCATTCTGCTGCGCACCAATCCTGACGGTTCCGTCGTCCGCCTTGGAGACGTAGGCCGCACCGAACTGGGAACAGAAATTTATGATATCGGCGTGGCTTCCGACGGAAAGGCCTCCGCCGGTATCGCCGTCCGCCAGGCACCGGGCGCCAACGCTCTGAGGACGGCGGACGCGGTAAAGGCCAAGATGGCGGAGATGAGCCGCTTCTTCCCGCCCGGGATGAAAGTCACCTATCCCAACGATTCCACCGTTTTTATCAAAGTCGCCATTGCCGAGGTCGTCAAAACTCTGGTGATCGCTATAATACTGGTGTTTCTCGTCATGTGGCTTTTTCTGGGCAGCCTGCGCGCCACGTTTATCCCTACCATCGCTGTTCCCGTGGTTATTCTGGGGACCTTCGCCACCTTATGGTTTTTCGGCTTCACCATCAACATGCTGACGATGTTCGCCATGGTTCTGGCTATCGGCCTTCTTGTGGATGACGCGATTGTTGTGGTGGAAAATGTGGAAAGAATCATGCGTGACGAAAATCTTCCACCGAAACAGGCCACGGCTAAATCCATGGAGCAGATCACGACTGCGCTTATCGGCATCGGCCTGGTACTTTCGGCCGTTTTCGGCCCGATGGCCTTTTTCCCCGGTTCCACCGGCGTGATCTACCGCCAATTTTCGATAACCATTATTTCCGCCATGCTGCTGTCCGTTGTGGTGGCACTGATTTTGACACCGGTACTGTGCGCGTCATTGCTTAAACCGATCAAAGCGGGTCATGATCCCGCTCAAAATACGATTTTTTTCCTGCGCCCCTTTTTTTCCTGGTTTAATAAAATGTTCTTCAGATTTCGCGAGTGGTATGTGGGCGTGGTCGGACTTTCCCTTTTTCGCAAAAAACGTTTTCTGGCCGCTTTTCTTATCGTTCTCATCTTGATGGCTGTTCTGTTTGTGCGCATGCCCACGGCCTATTTACCGGATGAAGATCAGGGAATACTGCTGGCTCAGGTGATGATGCCCACGGGGGCGACGCTGGAGCAGACAGGCGAAATCGTCGGGCGGATTCAAAAGTACTTCAACGAAAATGAAAAAGAAGCTGTGGAAACGATTATGACTGTCACCGGTATCGGATTTTCCGGTCGATCGCAAAATAACGGCATGGTGTTTTTAAGATTGAAAGACTGGCATCTGCGCGACAAAGAACATCTGAAAACAAAAGCCATCGTCGAGAGGGCCATGCAAGAGTTCTCCGGCATCCGCAACGCGACTGTTTATGTCTTTGAGCCACCCCCCGTCCCTGAATTAGGTATGTCCACGGGTTTTGATTTCCAGCTTCTCGACCGCGGCAATCTCGGCCACCAGGCACTGATGGAAGGCCAGAACCAGTTATTGGAAATAGTGGAACAGGACCCCCGCGTTACCAAAGTGCGCCCCAACAGCCTGCCCGATGTCCCCGAATACCGCATCGACGTGGATTGGGAAAAAGCGGGCGCGCTGGGCCTTCCCATTACATTCATTCACCGGACCATCTCCGCTTCTTTCGGCAGTGCCTATGTAAATGACTTCACGCACGGCGGCCGCGTTAAAAAAGTTCTCCTGCAGGCGGACGCCCCTTTCCGCATGTTGCCTAAAGATCTGGAAAATCTGTACGTCCGCAACATGCAGGGGGAAATGGTTCCTTTTTCCTCCTTCGCTTCCGGCCGGTGGATATCCGGCGCTCCTAAAAAGAGCCGCTTCAACGGCTTCCCCGCCATCAATATCTGGGGCGAACCCGCACCCGGCAGAAGCTCGGGCGAAGCCATGAAGGCTATGGAAGAAGCGGTGCGGAAACTTCCGGCCGGTTTCGGGTTCGACTGGAGCGGCCTTTCCTATCAGGAGCGGATGGCCAGCACACAGGCTCCCATGCTGTACGCCTTTTCCATTTTCGTGATTTTTCTGTGCCTGGCCGCGCTGTACGAGAGCTGGACGGTTCCCGTTTCGATACTTCTGGTGATCCCCCTGGGAGTCCTCGGCGGTATTATCGCATCAAGTACCAGAGGACTGGCCAACGACGTTTATTTCCAGATCGGTTTGCTCACCACGCTCGGCCTGGGCACCAAAAATGCCATTCTGATTGTACAGTTCGCAAAAAAAGGGTTGGAAAACGGCTTGGGGCTGATCGAGGCAACGATTGAAGGAGCGAGGCTGAGATTCAGACCGATTATCATGACTTCGCTGGCTTTCGGCTTTGGTGTTCTGCCATTGGCGCTTACCACCGGCGCCAGCGCGGGAGCCCAGAATGCCATCGGTACCAGTGTTCTGGGGGGGATGATCACAGCCACGGTTCTGATAGTTATTTTCGCACCTCTTTTTTATGTGATAATTGAAATGTTTTTCGGTCGACAGCAAAGACAGCGGGCACAGACAGGCACAAGCGCGGACAATTTCTTCACAGGGCTCAAAGATAAATTTTCCGGCCGCCGGCAAAGATAGCATCAGACGGCGCAAAGCGCATATTCGCCGTTGACGGGCGCCTGCGGGAAATCGTCGGGGACACTTCACGCAACAATCGCGATCAGTGGACAGCCACGCTCAATAACGAGGAGACCTTTAAAAACGATCGGTTTCGTCATTTCGAACGCTCCCCTGTCGCTTCGAACGCACGTGAGAAGTCTGAAATATCCCTCGCTTTGCTCGGGACAGGGATTTCTCGTCGCTACGCTCCTCGAAATGACACAATCGCGATGCTCCTCGAAATGACAACATTCAATAAGGCCTCACGAGGTTTGCAGCTCATACAAAACCTTTGACTCTGTACGTTCCATCCGGAATCTGTTGCTTTCTTCAGGGCATATTCCCTGTGGAATACAGTTTGAGAAGGAACATCGATCTTGAGAGACACTGTGACACTGTTCCGCCGGATGCGCCAGCGGACACGGATGACCCCGCGACCATTGCTGCTCTTTCTCCTCGTCATGACGGTCCTGTCCTGTCACGGGGTACCTGCCGAAGCCGATTCCCGCAGGGACCACAGGGCGAGAACGTCCGACACCGTTACCCTCTATCTGGAAAACGACCTGTTCGGTTTCAAGAACAGGGATCGCTACTATACCCATGGAACGAAACTGTCATGGATATCACGGGATCTCGATAACTATCGAGAGGTCCTGAACCTGCCGGACTGGATGCTCCGGTTGATCGATAGCCTTCCTTACGTCAATGATCCCGGGGACATCCGAACAGTCTCCCTCTCCCTGGGGCAGAACATATACACGCCGGAAGACAAGGAGCGCGGTGATCTTGTACGGGATGACCGGCCTTACGCGGGTGTAACGTACCTGGGGCTGGGTCTCCAGAGCAAAAGTACGCGCAGGATGGACACCCTTGAACTGAATCTCGGCATTGTGGGACGCCACTCCTACGCGCAGGACTGTCAGGTCGTTATTCACCGGAGAATGGGTTCCGTCAAACCCCGGGGTTGGGAACACCAGCTTCGTGACGAGCCGGTGTTGAACCTCTATTTCGAACGGAAGAGACGATATCTGGAGAGACGGTTTTCAGACGGATGGGGATTCGATGTCATTCCTCACCTGGGAGTGGCCGTCGGAAATCTCCTCACCGGGGTCAATCTCGGGGGCCAGGCCCGATTCGGATGGAATCTGCCGATCGATTTCGGCACCTACCTGATCCGGCCCGGTTCCGACAGCAGTGCTCCTCTTGACGACGGGGACCCCCGTTTCAATGAACCGATGCACCGTCTCGGCATACACCTTTTCTGCGCTATCGATACAAAAGCGGTTGCCCGGAATATATTTCTCGACGGAAGCACCTTTCGAGACAGCCACAGCGTTGACAAGAAGTACCTCGTGGCGGACTTCATCGCCGGTATCGGCGTGATCGCACACCGTTTTAAAATCACCTACTCGTATGTATTCCGGACGAAGGAGTTCACGTCACAGAGGGATGAACATCAGTTCGGGGCGATTGCCCTGTCATTTACGTTTTAAAGGAAGCATTGTCTATGGCGGCAATACCGGCCCTTTCCCCGAACCGGAAGAAACGGTTCAAGAAGTTACGCTCGAAAAAACACAGGGACAGGGAAGGACTGTTCCTGGCGGAAGGACTGAATGCCCTCAGAGAGGCTCTCAAGGAAAACCGTTATCCACTGAAGGCGATCATCGTGGCGGCGGATGCGGCGAAGGGAGCTACAGAACACCTCCTTCTTCAGACAGCCCTGACCGGCGATATTCCCCTGTACTCCTGTTCCCGTGAGACCTTGAGGGAACTATCCACGGAAGAACAACCGCAGGGAATCATCCTTGTCTGCGAAACAAGGACATATCCCCTGGACAGCATGGCCGGCGGAACGCAGGACCGCATGATTTACCTGGATGGCGTTTCCGACCCGGGAAACCTGGGATCGATCATGAGAACGGCCCTGTGGTTCGGCGTGGACCACATACTGATGGGACCATCCTGCGTCGACCCGTTCAATACAAAAGTCATCCGCTCGTCCGCGGGCGCACTCTTCGGGATGTCCATCGTTCAGGCCGTCGACACCGGAGACATTCTGAACCTCGCGCGCCGGGGCGGCTGGGAACTGGTCGCGACGGCCCCCCGAGGCGGAGAGGACCCCGGCAGTATCAAAAAATGCGGAAAATATATTTTCCTTCTCGGCAACGAGTCACGGGGACTCTCACCGGAACTGATGGACCAGGCGGACAGGACGATCACCATACCCGGCCGGGGGGGCGCAGAGTCGCTCAACCTCGCCGCCGCGGCCGCAATCCTCCTGTACGCGACAGGCGGGACGGAACACTGAAACGCGTCGTCCGGGAGGCATCTCTCTTCATGGGGAGTATACACCATGATCCCTGGTCCGCCCTGCCGAGAGAATTTTTCACAGACCCACGGGCCCGATGAATCACACCAGCCGAGAAAAGACTATCATCGACCCGTCAAGAACGGTGATGATCTCCGGTGGAAGGGCCGTGCCTCTCATCCTCACCACCGTCCTTGTCAGGCCGGGACAAACTCTCAAGGACCTTTCGTTTTTTCTCAACTTCTGGTATGAGTGACCACTGATCTGAGGACTTCGCCCTGCCGTAGGCACCGCGCGGTTTTGAGTATTTCAGAAAAAGAAAAAGGAGCGCACCTCTATGAAAGACATCGTCATCGTTTCCGCCTGCCGAACGGCAATCGGCACCTTCGGCGGAAGTCTCAGGGACACCAACGGAGCCGTTATAGCCAGTGTCACCATGAAGGAAGCAATTAAAAGGGCGGGCATCACTGTGGATATGGTGGATGATATCCGCTACGGATGCTGTCTCGAACCGGTCGATACCCTCAACGTGGCCCGCGTGGCTTCCCTTCTGGCGGGCATTCCTGAAACATCGACAGCCGTCACCATCAACCGTGTCTGCATTTCCGGCATGGAAGCGGTTATTTCCGGCATGGCCATGATACAGGCAGGGCTTGCGGAAATCATACTGGCAGGCGGCGTGGAGCATATGTCCGGCGTTCCCTACACCGTTCCCGGGGCCCGCTGGGGCTGCCGCCTGCAGGATCAGGCACTCGTTGACTGGTTGATTCACGCCCTGCATTGCGGATCCCACATCATGCCAAACCCTGAAGACGGGCCCGTCAAAGAAGGCATGCCCCTGGAACTCTTCCGGGGCAAGCCCTATATCATGGGACACACGGCCGAATTCGTCGCCCAGATGATGAACATATCCCGGGAGGAAATGGATGAAGTGGCGCTGCGCAGCCACAACAGGGCCGAAATGGCAACAGTGGAAGGGTTTTTCAAGGAAGAAATCGTACCTGTCGAACTACCCGGCAAGCGGGGTAAACCACCGGTCATCTTCGACAGGGATGAGCATTTTCGTCCCGGCTTGACCATGGAGGCCCTGCAAGACATGCCCCCGGCCTTCATTCCCAAGATCGGTAAAGTTACGGCCGGAAATGCTTCCGGGATCAACGACGGATCAAGCGGCATGATCATAATGTCAGCCGAGAAGGCCCGGGAACTGGGTCTTGAACCCATTGCCCGTATCAAGGCCGTTGGTTACGGAGGCGTACATCCCTCCGTCATGGGTCTGGGACCGGTTCCGGCAGTGCGCAATCTTACGGAACGGTCCGGGCTGGCCGTGGGTGATTTTGAAATCATCGAACTGAACGAGGCCTTTGCCGCCCAGTACATCGGCTGTGAGAAAGAGCTGGGGATCAACAGGGAGATAACCAATATCTGCGGATCGGGCATCGGGCTCGGCCATCCCGTGGGATCCACGGGATCCCGCATCATGGTAACGCTGCTCCACACCATGAAAAGAAACGGCAACACCCTGGGGCTGGCTACGCTGTGCGGCGGCGGCGGCGTGTCAATGGCATGCGCCCTGGAAATGATATAAGGCCGGGCAACAGACAGGAGAAGAGCAAGAAAATGAAGGAAAGAGATTCTTTTTACACCTTTCAGGGGGCATCGCGCTATGTTCTTGACGCCGAACTGGCAAAAATCGTCAACGTTACCATGGCCCTCGAAATGCCCCTGCTGCTCAAGGGAGAGCCGGGGACGGGCAAAACGATGCTGGCCCATGCCATCGCCGAGAGCCTGAAGATGCCGCTCATTGTGCTGAACGTAAAGTCCGGCATGAAACTGGTGGAAGCGCTGTACCAGTACGATACGCTGACCCGTCTCAATGACAGCCGCTTCGGTGACTCGAGCCGGGATGTAAGCAATATCGAAGAATACATCCGCATGGGCAAAATCGGTCAGGCCTTTACGGCGGAACAGCGGACCGTTCTGCTCATCGACGAGATAGACAAGGCGGATACGGATTTCCAGGATGACATGCTGGATATCCTGGACCAGATGCAGTTCGACATCATGGAAATCGACAGGACGGTGACGGCCCGGCACCGTCCCGTGGTTATCATTACATCGAACGCCAAGAAGGATCTTTCCGACCCCTTTCTGGGGCGGTGCAACTTTCACCACATCGCTTTTCCCGACCCGGAAATAATGCAGCAGATCCTCAATGTCCACTTCCCCTCCATCGAGGAAGACCTGATGCAGGCCTGTATCAGCGCCTTCTACCGGCTTCGGCGGCTGCAGGGAATCGAAAAGAAACCGGCCACCCGGGAACTGATCAATTGGATCCGGGCCCTCAGAGCGGATCCCCATTTCGAGGTGTCGTCACTGAAAAGGAGTTCTCCCCCTTACCTGGGCGTTCTCTTCAAAAAAAGCTCCGACCTTGCCATGGCCTCCCGCTACACGGGTACAGGCTGAAGGGGGAAATCGGAGCCGTGTTTTCAGCATTTTTCTATACCTTGAAAGGCCGCGGGATTCCCGTCACACCCACGGCCTACCTGCGTCTCCATAAGGCCATGAGCCTGGGCCTGATCCTCTCCATAGACGATTTGTACTCCGTGGCCCGGGCGATCCTCGTCAAAAGCGAACGCTATTTTGACCTCTATGACAAGGTTTTTTCGCATCATTTCAAGGACGCCGACCTGGATGACATCGGCGACATGGAACTGGACGCCCTGACCCGGGAACTGCTGCGGGACTGGCTGAAGAACCCGAAAGACGTGGCGGATGTTCTGGACATCAGCGAGGAACAGTTGAGTGCCATGACGCCCGACGAGGTACTCCAGTATTTTCTCGACCGACTCAAGGACCAGGAGGGAGCACATCACGGCGGTTCACGATGGATCGGCACGGGAGGCACTTCACCCGTGGGACATTCGGGGAACCACCCTGGGGGTATGCGCGTGGGAGGAGTGTCCCGGAACAAATCGGCCGTCAAGGTCGCCCTGGACCGGCGCTACAGAGATTATACCCAGGATGGCCCTCTCACCCAGTCCCAGATGGGAGAAGCCCTGAAGCGGCTCCGCCGCATGGTTCCCGAAGGCGCCCGGGATGTGGTCAATGTGGACAAAACAATCTACGAGACCATGAGGAACGCCGGAGAAATCGAGATTGTTTTTGATCACCGTCTGACCGACCGTCTCAAGGTGATCCTGATGATCGACAACGGTGGCTGGTCCATGGACCCTTATATATACACGGTGCAGACCCTCTTCGACTACGCTCGGAACCAGTTCAAGGATCTCACTACCTTCTATTTCCACAACACGATCTACGACACGGTCTGGCTTGACCCGCCACGGCGGCACAAGCCTGAATCGGTTCTCGACTTCGCCTCCCGAGATCCGGAAACCCGGATCATCCTGGTGGGCGATGCCAGCATGGGTCACCATGAACTGGTCTCCCGCGGAGGCGCTATCAGCTTCGGTGCGCGATCCCGCACACCCAGCATCGAAAACCTTCACTTCCTCGCCGATACCTTCCGTCATTCCCTGTGGCTTAACCCCAGTCCCGAGGAAGAATGGGAGTACATCCGGACCGTCAAGGCGATCAGACAAATTTTCCCGATGTTTCCCCTCACACTGGACGGGCTGGATCAGGCTGTTGGGTATCTCGTCGCGAAACACTGAACGGCATCCGCCGCCCGGTACTGCCCCGGCCGTCTGCCGGCGGCATCAGGCTTCCTCCACGTTGAGATCCCTGAAATACTCCGCTATGTTTTCACAGTGGTCGGAAATACGCTCCTGGTTGACAAGAACCCCGAGATAGATCGGACCTGATTCGGCCTGGCAGATTTTGCTGCAGACCCGCTCAAGATGATTGAGCTTGGCATTGGCGACCAGTTTGTCGATCTGCTCTTCCCGGGCGAAGATGGCCTCCATCGTCGTTTGGCTGTAGGTTCCCATCAGAGAAAGGGCGTCGTCGAGGTTGGCGGTTACAAGAGACCGGATCTCTGCCAGGTCATTGTCGGCAAATTCCGAAAAACAGACCATCTTCCGTGATTTTATTTCAGCGAGTTCACTGATGTTGGTTGAGTGATCGGCGATACGCTCGATATCATCCACCAGCGATGAATAGAGGAGCAGTTGCTTCGATGTGGACCTGGTGAGGAGACCTTCAGACACGCGCCGGAGAAAGATACCGATTTCCCATTTCAGGGAGTTGACGACGTTTTCAATATGACCCACAGTCTGCAGATTGCCGCTTTGAAAGCAGTCTATCAATCCTGCGGCGAGTAAATACATCCTTCGGGCAAGTACCATCTCCCGTTCCATTTCTTTCCGAGCCGCTTCCAGAGCAAGCTCCGCGTTCCCGAGGAGACGCTCGTCGAGAAAATCGGGCCAGAGCGAAAAAATCTCCCCCCGTTTCGGATACAGCACCCGTGCCAAATGGGCGAACCAGGGGAGAGTCGGGATAAAAATAAAGGCCACAAGCACGTTGAAGATAATGTGCCCCAGGGCTATCTGTTGGGAGACGCTCGACGAAAGGTTCTTCAGCACGGCCAGAAAAAGCGGGAAGGCTGCCAGACACACAACAGCCCCGACGAACTTGAAGAAGACATGCGACAAGACGACCCGCCTGCCCTCGGCATTGGCCGCCAGGGCGGTGAAGACGATAACCGCCGTGAACGCCGTACCGAGATTGGCCCCGATTACAAAAGGAAGGGCCGCCTCCAGGGAAAGCATACCATGGCCGGCAAGGATAACCAGAAGAGCGATTGGTATTGCCGAAGACTGCACCAGAACGGTAAATCCGCATCCGATGAGAACACCTGTAAGGGGACTTACGGTTTCATGGAAAAACTGCAGTATGGCGGGACTTTCCTTGAGAGGCTCCATGGCGTGAGACACAATGGTCAGGCCGAAAAACATGAGACCGAAATAAAAGATTCCCTCTCCCAGAGGCTTGAGTTTCCCCTTGCCCGTCACCCAGAGAAACGCTCCGGCAATGACAAACAAGGGTGAAAGATCGGTAACCCGCCAGACAACGAGCTGTACTGTGATGGTCGTTCCGATATCGGCCCCGATGATGACGCCGAGAGAGTGGAAAAAACTCATGAGACCGGCGCTGACGAGCCCCACCGTGAGAGCAGTGGTCGCCGTGCTGCTCTGGAACAGTACAGTCAGCAAGAAACCTGTGACAACACCCCAGAGAGGAGTTCTCACGGCATAGCCGAAGAGTTCCCGGGTACGGGTACTCGTGACGGATCGGCGAACCGTCTCGGTGACATGGACCATGGCGAAAAGAAAAAGCACCAGACCCGTTACTACCATAAAAAAAGGGGTAATCATTGTACAGAGCGATCCTTAACGGCGTTACCTGCAACGACAGGATAACTTTTCCCCCCGGTTGAGGACAGTGAAAAGACGACGGGCGCTTTAAAACGTCAGTACCTGATATCCCTGTTCCAGGTATTGTGCCAGCGCGGGATGTCCCTTCATCTCCGCGCACAGCGGCAATCCCTGTTGCCGTGCACTCTCCAGGGCTCCCATTTTACTCGCGCAGGCTTGGCAGACGCAATCGATCATGCCCCGTTTCCGGACTTCGCTGTACAGATTCGCAAAGGGGCTTTCGGGATCAGTGAGTTCTTTTACGGCTCTGGTCGCGCTTCCCTCGATCACCACCTTTACATCGTAGCCCTTTTCTTCCATGTCAAGCGCGTTAAGCAGAACATGGACGAAACACATGGACTCCCCGTTAAAGGCTGCCAACAGAACTTTTTTGCTCATTACGTTTCCCTCCCGACAGTGTTTTGTTTGTTACCGTATCACGTGACGCGATGATTACAGGCGCTCCCCCTGCCTGCCGATGACAATCGTCTCCAGGGGAACGGCTGCCCCGGCCCGTTCCATCGCCGTCCACAGAATCCGGGGCAGCCCCTGACAGCAGGGCACGTCCATGATCAGGACGGTGACACTGTTGATATGATTGCCGCGGAATATATCGGTAAATCTTTCAACGTAGGCCTCGGCATCGTCAAACTTCGGACATCCCGAAAGGAGAATTTTCCCCTTTAAGAATTCCCGGTGAAAACCGGGGCTGGCACAGGCTGTACAGTCGGCCGCCACGAGGAGATCGGCATCCTTCAAAAAGGGGGCGGTCGGGGGAATCAACCTGATTTTTACGGGCCAGTGGGTAAGTTCCGATGCCTCCCCTTCCTGCCGGACCGGTTCATTCGCCGCCCGGCAGGAATCCGGCACGTCGAAGGTTGTTATCTGTGACGACGGGCACCCGCAGGCCATGAGCTCCGGTGATGGATCGATGGAAAACATCCGGGCCTTCCGGAGGGCCTCCACGGCCTTTTCGTCGAACTCCTCGGCTTCCCGTTCAATGAGATATATGGCGCCCTGGGGACACTCGCCCAGACATGCTCCCAGGCCGTCACAGTACCTGTCGCCTACCAGACGGGCCTTCCCCTCCAGAAGCCTGATGGCCCCCTCGGAGCAGGAGGGAATGCAGAGCCCGCAGCCGTCACATTTTTCTTCGTCTATATGTACGATTGTACGCAGATGTTTCACTTCTTTTTTTCTCCTTGACCTGACCTCTGTTCGGTATCGAGAGGTGTCACGCTCGACATGCCGAAGGTTCTCTGTGCAGGCCTTACCGGACCGGTATCAGAGACTCCGCGGCATCCCCTCAATCGCGGGGAGCCCTCCGGCAGCATCGAAAGCCGGGGGGCCGCGGCACTGTCACTGATGAGTCACGCCCGGAAGCCATCGCCACGGATGGGACCAGACGTGTATGATTGTACTTCTATTAAGGGACTTCATCCCCCCGATTTGAATCGGCCGTTTTTGTCCTGTCTGCCACCTGGCAGGAGTTCCTCAGTCACGTATTGATGCCCATGCGGGGCAGTATCCAGAGCTGGAGGGCGAGCCAGCCCACCACAATGAGAATCAGTATGACAAGTTGTTTCATCGGTACAATGTCTCCCCAAGGTGTATTTATGGTTACTATAACCATTGTTGCTCCCATGTACAAGTTCGACGGCTTCGCAAAAAGTCCGGATGCATGACCTCCGGTATTATATGCCTGGATGCCCCCGTTACCCTCTCCTTGGTCCCTGTGGCGTACTCCACGGTGCGCGCCCTGACTGCGCTACTTTTTCACAAGGCCGTCCTCCATCGGACATTTTTCGATTTTGTACGAGGTCGTCAAGTTTCATGGCCGTTGCAACGGCAACGGGGAAGAATGCTGAAAATAACTTGACATATGGTTTTTCGGGACCTACATTTCAGGCCCGGTCGGAGCCGGATCCACGGCACGGCTGTTGCTGAGAGAGAGTTCCCCCTATGAAGATAGGATTACTGGGTCTTCCTGGTTCCGGAAAAACAACCATTTTCAATGCTTTGACAGGTATGCAGGCCCCCGTCGGCGGCTATGCCTCGGCAAAGACGGAGCCGAACCTCGCCGTGGTGACGGTTGCCGATGATCGAGTTAATCGCCTCGCTCAAATCTACAAACCGAAAAAAACCGTCTTCGCCACTGTTGAATGTGTTGATTTCGTCGGCTTTTCCAAGGATTCAACCCGGGACAGCGCCTTTTCCGCAAGTCAGACGGCCCTGATAAAGACACTGGACGCCCTTGCCCTGGTGATACGGAACTTCGATGACGTCGTGGAAGGTGAACCGACACCTGTGCGCGATCTCGAGATCATCGAAACGGAACTGCTCCTGGCGGACCTGATTCTCGTGGAACAGCGTCGGGAAAAGATAGCCCGGACCATGGACCGGGGAAAGAAAACGGCTGAACTGCAATCGGAGGAACAGGTTCTCAAAAGTGTTCAGGCATACCTCGACGACAACCGCCCCTTGAGGACAATTGATTTTACCGGAGACGAGGAACGCCTCATAAGCGGATTCCAGTTCCTGTCCAGGAAACCGGTCATGGTGGTCGTCAATTCATCGGAAATACATTTCGGCAGCAGCGGTTCGCTGATCCGCGCCCTGGAAGGACGATTCCGGGTCATAGAATTCGCGGGGCTCTTCGAGATGGAACTGTCCCGCTTGAGTGACGAAGAGGAGGCGAAACTCTTTATGGAAGACATGGGCATCACCGAATCGGCCCGCCATCGTCTCACCCGTTTCGCCTATGAAACCCTTGGGTACATCAGCTTCCTCACCGTCGGGCCTGACGAAGTACGGGCATGGACCCTGCGACGAGGGGCAAGCGCCCTCGAAGCGGCCCGCACTATTCATTCAGATCTCGCGCGGGGGTTTATCCGGGCGGAATGTTATACCTACGATGACCTGGTACACCTGGGATCCGAGAAAGCAGCCCGTGAACAGGGCCGGTTCAGGCTGGAAGGAAAGGACTATACCGTTCAAGACGGAGATGTTCTCAACATCCGGTTCAGCGTTTGATTCGTCGAATCCGTGCCTCTTCGAAAATCGAGTCCTGCACCGTTATGGATAATCACAGTCCTCGCCATCTCGTAAAAAACAAAAAACATCCTATGGAGAACTCTCCTGACAGGAGGTCTTGTGTCGTCTCTGGCTCGTCTCTTCCCCGCACTCGGGGATGTTCATTTTCGCGCCCTCTGGTTGGGCATGCTGCCGGGTATCCTGGCCATGCAGATGTTTTTTTTCGTCAACGGATATTTCGCTTTTCAACTGACCGGCGCCGCTTCATCCATAGGCATCATCTGGCTTGGGTTCGGTATTCCCAACCTGCTCTTCGCCCTGCCGGGCGGTGTCGTGGCCGATCACTACTCAAAGCGTCGTGTCCTTCTCATTACCCAGGTATTCCTCATGGGAGGCGCTGTAGTGACGGCCCTGCTGGTCCTGACCGGTGCCATCATGATCTGGCACATGGTGCTCATCGGAACCGTCATGGGAACGGCCTTTACCTTCCACATGCCGGCCAGGCAATCCTTCTCCGCCCAGTTGGTCACCCCTGCGTATCTCATGAATGCCATGGCCCTGAACGGTGCCGGTCTTAATGTCTGCCGCCTGCTGGGACCGCCTCTGGCAGCGGTGCTGATCGGCATATCATGGATCAACGTGGGCGGAACCTACGTGATCATGGCCGTCATGTTCGCCCTGGTCATCTTCAGCCTGTTCCGCATCACCCACAGCGGCTCCCCCGACGGCGGGAAAAAGACCCAGACGGGGTTCCGAAGCATGATCGATGGAATTCTGTATATTCGTCACAATTCCGTTGTCCTGATTCTTCTTATCATGAGCCTTGCCCCCATCATGCTCGGCCTTCCCTATCAGGCGCTGATGCCCGTTTTCGCGGAACGGGTTTTTTTCACAGGTCCCCGTGGTCTGGGCATGCTCATGATGGCCAACGGCGTGGGGGCCATGGCGGGCTCTCTCATCATTGCGTCGCTCCGGGAACTGAAGAATCGCGGTCTGGTACAGATAGGCCTGGGCATCCTTTTCGGTCTTTCTCTCGCCCTGTTTTCCCTGGTCACGTCCTATGTCCTGGCCCTGGCCGTGCTTTTCGTCGTGGGCATCGCATCCTCTTCCTACCTGGCACTCAACGCGACCCTGATAATGGAAAATTCAGACAGGGGCTACCATGGACGGGTCATGAGCATTTATATGCTTACCTTTTCGGCCCTTCCTCTCGGAAACGCGGTCCTGAGCGTCTTCGCCGACAGCATCGGAGCCCCCGCAACCGTCGGCATCGGCGGCCTCCTTCTGGCCGGGACAGTCTTTATCTTCGGCCGTTTGAGCCGTTCCTACCGCGCCCTGTGATACAGCCGGGCCGTTTTCTGCCGACACCAGAGTTTTTTTGCGAAGAACGGTAAAAGGATGCTATAGTACATGCTCAATATCCCGCTTGAAATCCATCATGTGAACCACATCATCAACAAAGAGGAGGTGGCGCCATGCAGGCCCTGTTTACATTGACATCATCGGAATCGAAGCGACTCATTGCCAAGGCGGTGGCCGCGATGCCCGAAGTTCAGGAAGCCATGAATGAAGGCTATCTCATCATCGGCAGGGGATCGACCAACGCCTATATTGCCGAGGAACTCCTGGAACGGACAATCGAAAAAGAAAAATACGTGGCCGGCCAGGTCATACGGGGCGTTCCCTGTGCCCTTATGCGCGGCGTGAGACTTCAGCCGGTTGTTTTTCACAGGGGGAACCTCCTGGAAGTCGAGCCCTCATCATTGCTCGACAAGCTCGGCCGGGGCGACATTCTCCTGAAGGGAGCCAACGCCATCGATCATTCCGGGGCCATCGGCGTCTTTATGGCGAGCCCCCTGGGCGGAACTATGGGTGAATTTTACCTGCCCATGCAAGCCCGGGGAAGCACAATCATTTACCCCGTCGGCCTGGAAAAAATGATTCCTTCCGTTGAAGAAGCGGCCCGCATGGGAGGCATCCTGACCTTCGAACGCAGCATCGGCGTCCCCGTGGGCATGGTGTGCGTGGCCGACGGCATCCCTTACACCGAGCTGGACGCCCTGGAGGAACTCTTCGGTGTCGATGCGGTCCACTTTGCTTCGGGAGGATACGGCGGCGCTGAAGGGTGCGTTACCATCGCCATTGAAGGAGACGATGTCGATGTTAATGATTGTGTTGATTTTATAGAAGAAACGATAAAGGGCGAACCGCCTCTGCCGGCGGTAAAAACGCCCTGCGGCACCTGTCCCGTCCTCTGCAGCTTCCAGGGGAAGGACGAAACGGATCTGCCGCCCTACTTGCGCGGAGAATGACACCGGCCATGGGCGGTGGTGTTCCCTTCACCGCATCAGTTTGATTTTCATGGTCACTGTCGCTTTACAGGGCCATCCGCGGCTCCCTGTCAGGACGTCCCGGATGCCCCGCTTTCCAGCGCTACGGCCCCCGTACTGGCTATGTCCTTCACGCCGAGAGGCTTGAGAAAATGCAGGGCCGTTTCAACTTCCATCCTGGTCCCGACAATCTGGAGGATACAGTAGGAGTCTTTCATGGAAACCACGGTACAGCCGAACATATCGACAGCACGAAAAAGATCGGACCTGTTTTTCGTGGTTACGGGAAGCCCCATGAGCATCATCTCGCGCTTCACCGAGTGAGAGTCATCCAGGACGGTGACGGACAGAACGTCCACCAGGCGGTCTAACTGCTTTCTCACCTTCTCCATGAAGTTCGGATCGACCTTGCTCACGGACGTTATGCGCGAAACGTTCGGCGATATGGTTTCCGCGACGCAGAGACTCTCGATGTTGTAGCCCAGCCGCCCGAAGACGCCCGCCACTCGTGACAGGACACCGGGTCTGTTATTGACGAGCATGGATATGACATGTTCCCTGACTTCACTTTTCACCGGCACACTCCTCTCAGATCATTCAGACCGCCCGTAAATCATTTCAATGTTCGATTTCCCGGGAGGAATGATGGGATAGACAAAGTTGTCCTCGTCCACGAGAACCTCGAGCAGGAAGGGACCTTCGGCCCGGCTGAGTTTTTCAATGCCCGCGGCGGGATCCTGGACCGAAACCTTTTCCGACGGGATACCGAAGCCTCTGGCAATCCCGGTTATGTCGACCCTGTCGGACAGCCTGCTGTCGCGAAACCGGGAATGATAAAAATGATGCTGTATCTGGCGGATCATACCCAGGTTACCGTTATTGTAAACGACGATCTTGACGGGAACATTGTAATATCCGATGGTGGCCAGTTCCTGTACGTTCATGAAGAAACCGCCGTCTCCCGTGAAAGCGACGACTTCGTGATCGGGAGCCCCGATCCCGGCACCCATGGCGGCGGGAAGGCTGAAGCCCATCGTTCCCATACCACCACTGGTTATCAGACCCCGGGGAATCCTCACCTTCCATGAGCGGACCGTCCATATCTGATTCAGCCCCACATCGGCTACCGCTATGGTTTTTTGGGGCATGCTCGCCTGCACCTGACGAATGAATTCTCCGGCAGGGCCGCACCCGTCGGCACAACCCTCTTTTTCAATGCGACTCCTCTCACCCTCAATCCGCGTGAGCCAGTCCTTCCGGTTTTTCGTTGTCACCAGACCGAGCAGTTCTTTCAGTGCCACCCGGATGTCAATGACTGCGGAAATGTCGGTCTTTATGTTCTTGCCTATGGATGTCGGATCCACGTCAATCTGGGCGATGGTTGCAAGGGGAGCGAATTCTTCGATCAGTGAAGTGGTGCGATCGCTGAAGCGGGCTCCCACGGCAAGGATAAAATCAGCCTGGTGTACCACGCGGTTCGCCAGGTCCATCCCGTGGGTGCCGATGAGACCGAGGTTGAAGCCGTTGGTGGTGTGGGCCGAACCGATGCCCATCATCGTGGTTACAAAGGGAATGCTCCCCTTTTCTACGACGTCCGAAAGCTCTGTGAATGCCTGGGCAAGCTTGACGCCTCCGCCGACAAGGAGAACGGGACGTTCCGATTCGTTGAGCAGACGGGCTATCTGCTTGAGACGGGGCTGTTCTTCGTCACCGAATTGAACCTGTTCGGGCTTGACGAACCCCACCTCTCGATGTTCCTCCTCGTCACACAGGGCATTCATCACGTCTCTGGGCAGATCGATCAGCACGGGGCCCGGTCGGCCGCCCCTGGCTATGGCCATGGCCTCCCTGACGGTGGATGCCACCTCCCGGGGATCCTGCACAAGAAAACTGTGCTTTGTGATAGGCATGGTGATCCCGATAATATCCGTCTCCTGGAAAGCATCGCTTCCCAGGAGATTGGTGGTAACCTGTCCCGTGAGGGCTATGAGAGGTGTTGAATCCATGTATGCCGTGGCTATTCCGGTGACGAGGTTCGTGGCGCCTGGTCCCGATGTGGCGAGACAGACCCCCACTTTGCCCGTGGCCCGGGCGTACCCGTCGGCGGCATGGGCCGCTCCCTGTTCGTGCCTGACAAGATAGTGTCGAAGAGCACATTCTTCCATACAATCATGAATGGGGAGGGTGCTCGCGCCGGGATACCCGAAAATATCATCCACTCCTTCTTCCTTCAGCGTTTTTAAAAGTATCTCTGCTCCTTTTCTTTTCATGATCAACTCTCCGTTATTGTCCTGAGGTAAACTAAAAAAACCGCCATCCTTCCGGAAGCGGCTTTTTCATCAAAAAAAGCCGCGGGCTTTTCAGGGTCCGCGGCTCGATCAATACTGCTGTGTCAGTTCAGTCAAGCGGCAGTCCCCGAGGGTACTACTACAGGTACATATACGTTGCGTACCACACATACCGGCTGACTGTTCATTCGTTTCCATCCTCCCAAAGCACTAGCATAACAGGTACGTCACATATACGAAGAAATCGACAATGTCAAGAAAAAACAGGCCCCCGGCACACCCATGGTCATTCCTCCCATGATTCCCGGTCGCGCTTCAGAAAAGTGCCGAGATCACTTCCGGCGGCATCCCGGTGCCCCGGGGAAAAGCTTTTTTCAACCGCCATGGATTCCGTGGGTTCCGTCCCCTCAAGGTAGCTTTCGAAAACACTCGTCTTCGAACCCGCCGGAGCGGGTCGTCCCGTTTCCGGGTCTATGCGGACAAACACGACTCCCTCGGGAGAAGTGAAGGTCTCCACGGGCTTCGACTCGAGAGCCTTTTCCATGAAATACAAAAAGATCGGGCTTGCCGCCCGCGAACCCGTTTCCAGTCTCCCGAGGGGCCTGAAATCATCGAAACCAACCCAAACGGCGGCCACCAGCGATGGCGTGTATCCGATGAACCAGGCATCCCTGAGGTCGTTGGTCGTACCCGTTTTTCCCGCCACGGGCCTTCCCAGGGCCTTCACGCGCCAGCCCGTTCCGCTTTGGACGACCCCTTGTAGAAGATGGCTGGTTATGAAGGCGATGCGCGGGTCGATGGCCCGCTTCAGAGATGGCTTGTTTTCCTCGATTACAGTACCGCTCCTGTCGACAATCATCCGTATGAAGAAAGGTTCAGCCTGGTCCCCGTTATTGGCAAACACGCTGAAGGCCCGGACGGTTTCGAGCAGGGTGATACCCGAACTCCCCAGGGCCAGAGACAGGTCCCGTGCCAGGGGGGAGGTGATCCCCATGTTCCGTATGTAATCAAGCGCGTACTCGATACCCATATCCTTGAGAATCTTGATGGTAACCAGGTTTCTGGAGCGAATGAGAGCCGTCCTCAGGGTTGTGGGTCCATGGAATGTTTCTTCGTAATTGCGCGGTTTCCAGGCACTGTCCTGAAGGGTGTCCCGGTAGACGATCGGGGTGTCCATAACGATCGTGGACGGCGTCATTCCCCTGTCGAAGGCAGCAGCATAGATGAGGGGCTTGAAGGATGAGCCTGGTTGCCGCACGGCCTGGGTGGCCCGGTTAAACTCGCTTTCTTCAAAGTTCCGGCCGCCCACCATGGCTTTTATTGCACCGGTCCGGCTTTCGATGCACATCAGGGCTCCCTGGACCTCGGGCTCCTGCTCAAGCTCCAGCAACAGGGGGGAGAGCGGCTCGCCGGCACGAGCGTCGAGGACTCGCGCCTCGACCACATCACCTGCTCGAAGTATCGCGTCGGGATCTTTGTTTCCTGTCGCCCAGGCCATGTCCTTCATGGCCATGACCGCTTCAAGGGGACCTATGCGGAGTCGCGCCATCTTTTCCTCCCGATCGATCCCGGTGACCAGGGCGGAGACAATCCGGCCGGTTTCAGGAATAGATCGTCCCAGATCAATCCACAGGGCTTCGAGGAAAGCTTCGAACCGTTCAGGCGGAATGTTTTCGGGAGCCCCCCGGTATCCCTGGCGGTGATCCAGTTCCCGGAGACCGCGGTCCACGGCATCCCGGGCGGCTTTCTGCATCGACACGTTCAGCGTGGTGTAGACTTCCAGCCCCTCCTTGTAGAGCACCCGGCTGCTGTAGCGCTCCTGGATATAACGTCGGACAAGCTCGGTGAAATGAGGAGCGATTTTCTCCACATCACCCGGTTTCTTAAAGGCGAGAGGTTCTTCGAAGGCTTCAGTCCTCTCATTCGCCGTAATGTAGCCTTCATCGACCATCCTGCTGAGAACATAGGCCTGTCTCTGCCGGGCCCGTTCCAGGCGGAAGAGCGGGCTGTAGGTGCTTGGCGCTTTCGGAAGGCCGGCGAGCAGGGCGGCTTCGGCAAGGGAAAGGTTCTTCGCCTCTTTTCCGAAATAGCGTTCAGATGCCGCTTCAATGCCGTAGGTTCCATGGCCGAGGTAAATCTGGTTCAGATAGAGATTGAGTATCTCATGTTTTTTCAGGTACCGTTCGATTTTCAGGGCGAGAAGTGCCTCCCGCACCTTCCGCATGTAGCTCTTTTCCGGGGTCAGAAAGAGCGTTTTCGCAACCTGTTGGGTTATGGTGCTTCCCCCCTGGACTATCCGGAGGGCCTGAAGGTTTTTGAAAAAAGCCCTTACAATTCCCTGGAAGTCCAGCCCCCGGTGGCTGAAAAAGCGGGAATCCTCGGCGGATATGAAGGCCTGTATGACATGAGGCGGAAGTTCCTGTATGTTGATAACCCTCCGGTCCTCAAGATAAAATTGGTCGATAAGCTCATTGTTGTCGGCATAGACCCGGGTTACGATGCTGGGGCGATAATCCCTGAGGACTGATATACTGGGCAGATCCCTGTCGAGAAAATAGAGAAAAACTCCCGCGAATATACAGGCGGAAAGAACCAGGGCGACACAAGCCGGGAACAGTCTCGCGAACCTGCACCTTTTCTTGCCTGGATCGACCTGCCTGTTGCTCCGGGAAGCCATGCCTGTTGTTCCCCTCATGTGCCACTGTCGCCTGCCCCGTCGCGGACTTCTTCACTAACCTTCTTTTCTCCTTTTTTAATCACCCAAATGCTTAGTTCATAGAGCATAATTATGGGGATTGCCAGGAGCAGCTGGGTCACAACATCGGGGGGGGTAAGGAGGGCACCCACGATGAAACTTACTAATATCGCATACTTTCTTCTTTTTTTCAGAATGGCGGAATTCACAATGCCGACCCTGGCCAAAAAATACATGAAAATGGGCAGTTCAAACACAACGGCGAAGGCGATCAGCAACTTCATGGTGAATCCCAGGTATTCCCGCATGGAAATCATGGGCCGTATAAACTCGGTGGTAAAGGTGAGGAAAAAGGCGAATCCCAGGGGGAACACCAGGAAATAGGCAAAAAGGGCGCCTCCGATAAAGAACAGCGAGGAAATCACTACAAAGGGTACTATGTATTTTTTTTCCGATGAATACAGTCCGGGTGATACGAACTTCCATACTTGGTAAAGACTGTAGGGACTGGTAAGAAAAATAGCCGCGAAAAAGGATACCTTGAGGTAGGTGAAAAATGCCTCGGGAAGGCTTGTGAATATCATCGAGCCCTCGCCGGGCATGACTCCTTCCAGGGGATACATGATAATCCCGAAAATCCGTTCTTTGAAAAAGAAACAAAGAACAAACCCGACGCACAGGACGATCAGGACGCGGATAAGGCGGGTACGCAGTTCCTCAAGGTGGTCGGTGAGGGGCATTTTTTCTTCGTCGATTACGGTATCATTCATGGGAGAACTTCATGCGCGGGCGCATTCAGGGAGTTTCACGCGGAAAATACTATGAATGGGACGGCGGTTGCTCCTCTTCTTCGCTTGTGTCGTTGTCGCTGTCTTTGACATCCTCTGCAGCCTCCGCAGCAGGAGAGGCGCCTTTGTCCTGGTTCTTGAGAGCACCGTGGATAAGGGAATTTTTTATATCATCGGCATCTTTCTTGAATTCATCGACATGGAGACTTTCCTTGACATCGTCTGCGGCCCGCCGGAATTCAGCAAGCCCTTTTCCAAGTGATTTCGCCAGGTCGGGTAGTTTTTTCGGCCCGATAATGATGAGGGCAACGACCAGGATCACTACGAGTTCAGTCATTCCGATACCAAACATAAAGCGCCTTCTTCCTGCTGAGAATAATGTGAGGACTATACCCGGAGTTTACGATTATTGTCAATCAGTTTCCGGTTCCGCTGCTGTCCGCTCATCCGGACAGGCCGACCGGCCTTGCGTCGTTTCATCCTTCAGGACGACACGTATGTCTTCCACGAGTTGCTGCGCCAGGGCGGCCATGACCTCGTTCATGGCTTCCACCAGACCGGCAGGTCCGTCCCCGGCAATGATCTTCTCCCGGCTGTAGGTGTTTTGAAACAGCACACGCTCCGGCACGCTCTTTGGGAGGGTGTCCAGGAAAGTCGCCGTAAACCGGAGAACCGCCTTCCTGCTTCCGTGGTCGATTTCCTCATGGCAGTCGATGAGCCTCCCCTCCAGGCAGTAGCGGCTTTTCTCATAGGCGTAATCGACGAAAAGGGCCTTGAACATGTGGGCGTCCAGGAGCGTTGAGGCCACGTATTCCGTAACCATATCGGCGGGGCTGTCTTTCCACCGATGGTAGTGATAAGCCGCGCTCCTGAAGGGAGCGGACCGGTATATCATCGCATTTCCCCGGCAGTGGTGTGCCGCAGTAAAGCGCAGGACCGCCACCGTATCCTGCGTGAGGGGAGTGCCCCGCGAGGGGGATACCCCTAATTCGGGCTGTTCGAGTACATAGCCGGCTATCTCCGGGGTCGCGGTTCTCCCCCCGGCACATCCGGATATGACAAGAAGGACCGTGACGGCCATCACCGCCGGTATGGCGGCCCTGAAAAAATTTTTTCTCATGATTCTACCGTTCTCCTCCTCCGGCCGGCTCCGGCGGTCTGCTGAACAGTATGTCCGAGGGATTCAGGGAAAGCCGCCTGACAATGTCGTCGATGGCCTGTGTCGTACCGCGAAGCCGGGAACTTATGTCCCTGATTTCAAGAGCCGTGAAACGCACCGTCCTTTCAAGCTCTTCCATGAGTTCGCCCGTCTGCTCCTCCAAGGCATCCATACGGTCTCGAGCATGCCCTGTCGCCCCGGGAATGTCGGCCTCCGTTACGGCCCTTTCAACCAGATCAACGACCCTTCGTGTGTCCGCGAGCAGGCCGGTCAGCTCCGCAACGATTCGTTCCGGCTCTCCTTCGGCCATTATCCGGTCAAGACCGCCAAGGGTTCGTTCCAGGCGACGCATCGAGCCATCGAGGCTAAGGATCAGGTCTGTTATTTTCGGATTGTTCAGGATGACATCAGCCGCCCTGACCGCAGAGTGGAGATCCCGGGACAACTCCTTGAGGTCGATCTCGCCGATCTGGTCCGCAATGGTGTTGATCCGCGTAAAGATTTCGCTTATCCCCGACGGTCGTGAGGGAATAAGGGGATATTCGGGGAGGAAGGAATGCTCCTGAATCGTTTCCGGATCGTCCTTTGACCGCCTGTTGAGTTCCACGAAAACCATCCCCGTGATGCCGAGGGGCTTCAGTTGCGCCACTGTCGCGCGCTGAAGCTCCTCATCGATATTTATTTTCATGACAACCTCAATGAGTCGGTTATCCGGCGCGATACCTATACTCTCAACGCGGCCCACGGTGACTCCGCGGTACTTGACCGTCGAATCGGCGGAAAGACCCTGCACGGATTCGTCAAAATACGTGACGTACCTGTCGCCTCCGGCAAAGTAATCGGATGCGCCAAGCCACACCACGGCGGCCACACCGATCAGGATGCCGATGATGACAAAGAGACCGATCATAAACCGCGACCTGTTTCCCGCCATTGTCACTCTCCTCGCGAACCCTTCAGCCAACTCGCCTGTTGAGAAAATTTGTAACCCGCAGGTCCCGTGAACTGTGCATCAGTTCACGGGGATCACCTTCCGCTATGACTCCCTTCTCTTCGCCGTCAAGCATAATCACGCGGTGAGCTATGTTAAGAATCGATTGAAGTTCGTGACTGACGACGATCATCGTGGTCCCCATACCCTCGTTGATACTGACGATCGTCCTGTCCAGCTCCGCCGACGTCACGGGGTCCAGGCCCGCCGAGGGCTCATCGAAAAAGAGAATCTCCGGATCCCGGACCATGGCCCGGGCCAGGCCCGCTCTTTTCTTCATGCCTCCCGACAGTTCAGCCGGCAGCAGGTCATCATACCCGTCGAGACGGACCATGCCGAGTTTCATGCGAACGAGCATTTCCTTCAGTCTTGCCGGCATGTCGGCATGTTCCGCCAGGGGGAGGAATATGTTTTCCGACAGCGTCATCGACCCCAGCAATCCACCGGACTGGAACAGCACTCCGAACCGTTGGCGGATACGGACCCTGGTTGCTTCATCGGCGGCGTGGATATCGATGCCGTTGATGAGCACCCGCCCCTCAACAGGGGTGAAAAGGCCGATCATGTGTTTCATCAGGACAGTCTTTCCCGAACCGCTTCTTCCCATGATCACCAGGACTTCGCCACGGTATACCTTGAAGCTCACATCCTTCAGGATCGTTGTCCCTTCGAGTCGGGCCGTCAAACCTTCAACACTGACGACTTCTTCCCGACTTTCATCGTTCATGGTGTCTCCCGCTCCGTCAAGACCGCCGGCCATATCCGCCGCGCGGGCGCTTCGCCATCATGGTTGCTGCCGCCTCAACGGCCATGTATCACAGGTAGTGAAAGACGACAGCAAAAATTGAATCGGCAAGTACTATCAAAAATATGGACGTTACGACGGCCGAGGTTGTGGCCGTTCCGACGCCTTCTGCTCCCCGCTCCACCCGCAGCCCCCGGTGGCAACCGATGCCGGATATGATGGCCGCAAAAACGACAGACTTGATAAGGCCCGTGGTAATGTCGGACACGGCGATGCTGTTGCCGGTCTGGTTGATATAGGTCATGAAGGTCAGGTCAAGACCAAGGACACCCACCACCAGGCCTCCTGCCAGGCCGAACAAGTCCGCGTAGAGCGTCAGGAGGGGCACTACGATAAAAGCGGCCATAACCCGGGGGACAACGAGAAATTTCATGGGATCGAATCCCATGATGACAAGGGCATCGACCTCTTCATTGACCACCATGGTACCGAGTTCCGCGGCAAAGGCTGAACCCGACCGTCCCGCGACTATAATGGCCGTCATCAGGGGTGCCAGTTCCTTGACCATGGCTATGCCCACAAGGGGGGCTACAAAAATGTTTCCACCCAACGGTTTTAACTGTAGTGACGACATGAAAGCGATGATGAGACCAACGAGCAAACTGATAAGGCCCACGATGGGAAGTCCCTGAACGCCTATCCGCCTGACGTTGCTCGCCACGTCAACCCACCTGATTTCCGGGACATGCGCGAGAGAGTGCACAAAGGCCAGGATGATTTCTCCCAGGAATGTAATGAGGGCCCTGAACTCTCTCGCCGCTGTGATTGTCATGTCCCCGATTCCAGCGACGGGGCGCACCGCCTGTTCCTGCGGATGGGGAAGGCCTCCGGACAGATGTTTCACATCCGCGAGACTCATGATCTTCCGGGTATGAGAGCTGAGATTGGTCAGTTCAACGGGTAATCCACCGTCTTCAGCCTCTTCTTTGAAGGTCGCAATGAGCAGAGCGGCCGCTGTATCGAAATAGTCAACGCCGGAACAATCGATGGTCAGTCTCGACGGCTTCAAGTCCTGAACATGGGATTTCATGTCAGTGGAAACACGGGGCATGGTGTCGAGAGACAGGGATCCCATAAGGGAAATCACCACGTGACTCATGGCGGAACCCGTAACATTCAGGCGCACGCTTCCGTCTCGCTTCTTCACGGCGACATTCCTCCCATGAGGGGAACCGACCGTCCCGCCCGTCTATTGCCGCTCTACCGTTTGCCCCTGTGCAGGATACCTTTTGTTATATTACAGAGGTGATTGCTGATTCTCTCAATATTGGTGAGTATGTCGGAGAAGACAAGACCCGCATTCTGGATGCATGACCCTTCTTCCATGCGCTTCAGGTGGTTGAGCTTGTACTGGTCAATGAGAACGTCGATTTCCCGCTCGATAATGAGGGTTATTCGGGCCGCCCTCTCGTCATTCCTGTCCAGGGCCTGTTTTGTGTGTTTCATCAACGCCTCGGTTTTGTCGAAAAGACGCCCCATTTCGGCCTGCGCCTGGGACGAAAAACTGAGGTCCTTCTCATAGAGACGTTGAGAAAGGTTGACTATATCTTCGCAATAGTCGCCGACTTTTTCAACATCATTGACGCTGTGGAGAATGGCCGGAACCAGTCGACGCTGCTTGTCGCTCAGACCCGCCTGGGTGATCCCTACGAGATAGGAGGTGATTTTCTTCTGCATATCATCAACGGAGCTTTCATCGACCATTATTTCACTCCGTAGTTTGTGGCTATAGCTTTCAATACACTCCCGTGTCTTCTGAAGCATGTCCCGGCAGACGGAAAGCATGACCGACAGCTCCCTGATGGAGGCACCGATGGCCAGAGCAGGCGTCGACATCAGGGAAGGTTCCAGGAACCCTCCTTCCTTCTTCTCGTAATCCTCTCCTGGAACCAGCTTCTCCAGCAATGTTACGAAGAAAGGAACAAAGGGCAGCATAATTATGGTGTTGAATACGTTGAATATGGTATGCGTGTTGGCGATCTGACGGGCGATATCTCCGGAAAGTATGGGCATACAGTGCAGGTAAAGCGGAATCATGGGGAGCGCTATGGCGGTTCCGATTATATTGAAAAGGGTGTGACCGAGGGCAAGACGTTTGCTTGCCCGCCTGCCGCCTATGCTCGCGATGAGCGCCGTGATGCAGGTACCGATGTTGTCACCAAACACCAGATACACCGACGCGGGCAGGTCGAGCAGGCCGGCCGAGGCAAAGGCGATAACGATCCCTACGGTTGTGCTGCTGCTCTGGAGAATGACCGTGATGATGATACCCGTCAGCACTCCCAGCAGGGGGTACGTTCCGAAGGAAAGAAAGAACCGTATCATGGTATCGTTCTCGGCCAGAGGCTTCACCGATGACCCCATCAGCGCGAGACCGAGAAAGAGAATACCGAACCCGAGCAGCGCCAGGGCCTTTTTTTTTGTCTTCTCCTTCCTGGCAAAAAGGTGAATCATTGCTCCGGCAAAAACAATAACGAAGGCTGACTTGGTCAGCTTGAAGGCGATCAGCTGGGCCGTCAGGGTGGTACCGATGTTCGCCCCGAAAATGACGGGAAGGGCGGCAACGAGGGTGAGCATGCCCGCGTTGAGAAATCCGATGAGTATAACCGATACGGCACTTGAGCTCTGGACGAGAGAGGTTACGATGGCGCCCAGGAAGGCGGATTTTACACGGTTTGAAGTTATCTTTTCGAGAAGGTCCCGAAAAAGACCCAGTGACAAGGCTTTCAGAGAGTTGCTCATGAGGTGGATGCCGAAGAGAAACAGTCCCAACCCACCCACGACTCCGGCTATTACTTCAGCATACATACTCTGAAAACCTCGGAAAATAAGGAGCCATACCGGGGAAACAGTGTTTCGAGATGAACATAACCAATTGTATTTATTATCTCTGTCGTCTGTCCCTGCCTGAATACCTATATGATTAGGAACCCCCTGTCAAACACTATTTGAAAGAGGACTCTCGCGATACCAGCGTCTCATGTCTTGACTGAACCCGATCAAATTGATTATCCAATCCTATACCGACAGGTGTGATGACCTGTGCGTTTTCAACACAGACACGTGGACTGCCCGGAGCGGGGAAAGGAGAACATCATGTTTGATTATCTGCTGTCTAAAGATCAGCTCGCCTTCAGGGACGAAATCCGTGACCTGGTACGATGGGTTCCCAGGGAAATGATTCTCGATATGGACAGGGACAAGATCACGTTTCCCGTGGAATTTCTCCGGGAGGCCGGTCGTCGGAACCTGTTGGGCTGTCGTTATCCGAAAGAATGGGGCGGCCGGGAGATGGACTGGGTAACCACCTGCATGGCCATGGAAGAGGTAGGGACCCTGGGATACGAATTCGCCTGTGTATTCGGCGTCGGAGCCGAACTGGTCTGTGACGCCGTCATTCTCCATGGAACGGATGATCAGAAGGAACGGTATGTCAGGCCTCTTTTGAAAGGTGATCTCTTCGCCGCCGAATGTCTTACGGAACCGCGAGGCGGGTCCGACTTTTTCGGCGCCGTCACCGTCGCGGAAGACCGGGGCGATCATTTTCTCCTGAAGGGCCAGAAACGTTTCATCGTCGGTGGAGAAAGGGCCGATTTTTTCCTGGTCTACGCGCGGACGGACACCGGTCCCGACGCAAAACCCCGGAACTCAATCACCGCCTTTATCGTCGATCGGGGACCGGGAGTTACAACACAATATCTTTACGGACTCATGGGCTGTCGGGGCGGCGGAACAGCACGGATCGTCTTCGACAACGTGAAGGTGCCTCGGGAAAATATCCTGGGCCGTCTCAATGGAGGCTACGATGTTTTCAACACCATGATGATCCCCGAACGGCTGGGTACGGCAGCCATGACTATCGGCGCCGCCCGCCCGGCACTTGAAATCGCCACGAATTACACAACTCGGCGAAAGGCCTTCGGCCGGGTCATAGCACGGTTCCAGGGCGTGAGCTTTCAGATCGCCGAGGGCGCCATGCTGCTCGACGCGGCCCGGTCCATGGCCTATTGTACCGCCCGGGCTGTGGATGAAAACGTGCCCATGCATCGAATCAGGCGTATGGTTTCGGAGAGCAAGAAGTTCATCACCGAAGCCTGTCAGAAGGTAGTTCACAATGCGATGCAGGTGACAGGCGGCATCGGGTACACGAACATTCTTCCCATCGAGCGGATTCATCGGGACATCCGCCTCGCTTCCATCTGGACTGGAACGAGCGAGGTAATGTCAATGATCACCGCTCACGAATGGTACCGGGAATACCTGGCTGAAAAGGCTCAGAAGAATATTCGTGATTACGAGTCCGACGCGGAAGAAGCCGGGGCGGAGGATGAACTGATCTACGAATGACGACGAAAAAAGCTGTCGACGGTCACCGCCCGCTCTACTGGACTATCCAGGTGGTTCCGTCGGGACCATCCTTGAGGTGAACACCCCGTGCGAGAAGAGAATCCCGGATCCGGTCCGCCTTCGCCCAGTCTCGATCACGGCGGGCCTGGGCCCGTTCTCCGATACGCGCCTCAATTTCATCGCTGTCGAGATCGCGTACGCGGAGTTCCCGTTCCCGATCGGCCCGGAAGTATTCCTTGGGCTCCTCAAGGAACAGACCGAGGACTTTCCCCAGATCACGCAAGCAATTTCGTGCCCTGTCGAGGACAAAGAGTGATTCCCGGGATGGTTTGGGACCGATCTCTTCCAGATAGCCGTTGATCTGTCGAACGGTATCAAAAATGTAGCCGATGGCCCGGGCTGTATTGAAATCATCGTCCATGGCTTCCGTGAAGCGCTCGGGGAGCAGGTTGATCTTCCCGAACATATCGCGGTCTTTGCCCGTAAGGTTTTTTTCGGAAAGATCGTCGATGATCTCGCCGTCGGCACAGCGTTGTTTCACCGCCAGGATCATGCGATAAAACCGCTCAATGGCAACCCGGGCTTCCCTGAGGCTTTCATCGGAAAAATCGATGATTGTCCGATAATGGCTCTGGAGCATAAAAAGACGTACCACTTCGGGATGGTACTGCTTGAGGATGTCCTCGATGGTAAAAACATTACCCAGAGATTTTGACATCTTCTCACTGTTGATTTTCACAAATCCGTTATGGATCCAGTATCGGGCGAATGGTTTATCCGAAGCCCCTTCGGACTGGGCAATTTCGTTTTCATGGTGGGGGAATATCAAGTCCTCCCCACCACCGTGAATGTCGAATGTTTCCCCGAGGTATCGCTGGCTCATGGCGGAACATTCTATGTGCCATCCCGGGCGGCCTCGTCCCCAGGGACTGTCCCACCAGGGTTCTCCTTCCTTCGCGGCTTTCCAGAGAACAAAGTCGAAGGGATTTTTCTTCCGCTCATCCACTTCAACACGGGCACCGGCCATCATCTCGTCGAGGGATCGTCCCGACAATTTTCCGTACCGGGAAAACCGGTCGACGGGATAAAACACGTCTCCATTCGTACGGTAGGCAAGCCCCTTTTCCAGAAGTCGCTCGATGAGCCGGATCATTCCCTTGATGTTCTCGGTGGCCCGTGGTGTCACGGTGGGACGGGATACCCCGAGGGCATCCATATCCTCGTTGTGGCGTCGGATATAGGTGCCGGCAATTGTATCTATGTCGACGCCCTCGGCCCGCGCCCTTTCGATTATCTTGTCGTCCACATCGGTGAAGTTCTTGACAAAGGTTGTATTGTAACCACGGTACTTCAGATAGCGGAATATGACATCGAAGACAATGGCAGACCGGGCGTGTCCGATGTGACAAACATCGTAAGCGGTGATACCGCAGACGTACAGGCCCACCTTCCCATCTTCCAGGGGGTGAAACTCTTCCTTGCGTCTGGTCATGGTGTTGTAGATTTTCAAGGTCATGGCAACTACCTCACTGCCTTTCATAGAACGACGCTTCTCAAAGAACGGAGGGCAGGCCGCACCCGGAGCGCATCCGTTGAATAGTTGAAAGGAAGCCGGTCATCGTCGAATTGAATGTTCAGGGAAACAGAGGAACCAGCCCAAGACCCCGATCCTCGGGCAGGCCGAACATGATGTTCATGTTCTGGATTGCCTGGCCGGCGGCTCCCTTGATAAGGTTATCGATAGCCGAGATAACCAGTATCTGCCCGGTCGAGTCGTCGACGGCAATTCCCAGGTCACAGAAGTTGGAACCTTTCACCGAGGAAATAGAGGGAACAATACCCTCATCACAGATCCTCACAAAAGGCGCGTTACTGTAAAATTCCCGGTACACCTCGATCAGGTCGGCAGGTCGGACATTCTTTGCTGGTGTGCCGTACATGGTACTCAGAATGCCTCGGTTTGCCGGAATCAGGTGCGGTGTAAAAATGACCCTGATGTCGAAACCCGCGAGAAGCGAGAGTTCCTGTTCAATTTCCGGCCTGTGCCGATGGGCGCCGACCTTGTAGGCCTTGAAGCCCTCGTTGACCTCACAGAAGAGCGTTCCCGCGTTCAGTGTCCTGCCGGCACCGCTTGCCCCCGACTTGGCGTCGATGATGAGAGTTCGGCTGTCGATCCACCCGCCCTTCAGGAGCGGGGCCAGTCCCAGAATCGCACACGTGGGATAACACCCGGGGTTTGCCGTAAGCCGGGCTTCGGTAATCGCGTCCCGGTACAACTCCGGGAGGCCGTAGACTGCCTCCGGGAGAAGCTCCGGAGAACGGTGGGGCAGGTACCATTTCTCATAGGTCACCGGGTCGCGCAATCGAAAGTCGGCGCTCAAATCGATGACCTTCTTGCGGGCCTCGAGAAACCGGGGAGCGGAATCCATTGCCTCTCCGTGGGGAACGGCGAGGAATACGGCGTCACAGAACTCGGCAACCGCCTCCGGTGACGCGTCCATGAACTCGAGATCCGTGAGTCCCCTGAAATGGGGGTACAGGTCCGGCACGGCTGTCCCCCTGTACCGGCGCGATGTGATGGCCGTAACTTCACAGTCGGGGTGGTTCAACAGTAACCGCAACAGTTCCTGCCCGGTATAGCCGCTCCCTCCGTAAATACCGATTTTCACCATCGAAGACCTCCAGCAAAAAGGGGGCCGGAGCCCCCTGTGCCGTTGCACCTGACTGTTACCGTTTCGAGTATTGGAACCGCTTGCGCGCACCCGGCTGACCGTACTTCTTCCGTTCCTTGATCCGGGCATCACGGGTGAGGAAACCAGCCTTCCTGAGAACCGCCTTCAGAGATTCGTCATATTCCACAAGTGCTTTTGATATACCGTGCTTGATCGCCCCGGCCTGTCCCGAGGTCCCCCCTCCGCGAACGTTTACCCGGACATCGAATTTTCCCCTCATATCCGTCACATCCAGGGGGCGATTAACGAGATTCTTCACCGTTTCGAGCTGGAAGTAGTCATCAAAGTTTCTCTTGTTGACCACAAACTCTCCCGAACCTTCCCGCATCCATACCCGGGCCACGGCCGTCTTTCTCTTGCCCGTCGCGTAGTATTGTTTTACCGCCATGTACCGTTCCTCTTTTTCAGCTTTTGTATTCCGGAATCTTGGGTAACTGCGCCCCGTGAGGGTGTTCGCTTCCGGCGTAAATTTTGAGTTTCTTGAGCATTTTCCTTCCCAGGGTGTTTTTGGGAAGCATTCCCCTCACGGCCATGCGCAGGAGATTCTCGGGTTTTTTTTCGAGCACATCTCTGGCCGTAGCCGATTTCAATCCCCCGGGATAACCGCTGTGCCGGTAATACACTTTTTCGGCACGTTTTCTGCCCGTCAGTGTAATCTTTTCAGCATTGATGACCACGACAAAATCGCCCGTATCGACGTGGGGTGTGTAGAGAGGCGAATTTTTGCCCTTAAGTCTTCGGGCGATATCGCTGGCCAGACGTCCCAAGACCTGTCCGTCCGCGTCGTAGAGATACCATTCCCGTGTTATGTCCCCGCTTTTTGCGCTGTAGGTTTTCATAATCCACCGTGAATCAGTATTAAAAAATAAAAGTGTACCCTATGCAATTACTCCGTCCTTGTCAAGAGGAAAAAGCTGTCCCCGCGGGCGACAGGCGATGCGCGCCGCTTCCGACCCGCCGGGTTTTTCTAATCCCCGTGGGGAAGGCTGCCCGTAATCTCCGGCATGGTACCCAAACCGGCAAGAGTGATAATCAGCATGAATGCCCGGTCATCGTAGCTGTCGGTGTACTTTAACACCACGTCCCAGCATTGTTTCCGGTAGGCAACGCCGTAGGTGGTTTCCAGGCCTTTTTTCTCCATCCGGTCGTATATCCGTTCAAGAAAAAGAGTGAGACAATCCGTTATCCGCCCATTGAAGCCGATATCGAACTGCTCAACCACGTTTTTTGTGTACCGATATTCCATCGTGGCCGAATCCCCCCTCCAGTCCTGAAGTTGGAGAAGTCCGTTCAAGATTCTCCAGTGGCTGTTATAGGCGTCCAGCGAGGCGTCACCGCTGAACCGCACGAATGGATGAGGCGTCAAGGAAAGCTCCATGTCATATTCGCTGAAAGGTTTCTTTTTTTCACCCCCGGCAGGCACGGCCCGTCTCGCTTCCCGGATGTTGTAGGACTGGCCTATCTTGAAGTTTGCAAGTTCCCGGTACGATTTGACACCCTCATCATCCTTGAGCCGCGCCGTAAACGTATTGTTAATGGAATAGGAAACACGGTTTTCTTCATCCACAAAAGGAACGAAATCAGGCCGGTTGTCCTGGGATACATATGGGCTGAAACGATATGATATTTCAGGGATTATAGAATGACGCACCACATCTATGGAACCCTTGCCAACTGAAAACAGGCGGCTCACCTCTGACGTCAGGGTTGAACCGACATGATACAGGGTCCTGCCGGCGCGTCTTCCGGGCTGCTTACCGGTGCTGTCTTTACTGTCCCAGCGGGTTTCCCGGATACCCGCCTCCGGAATAAATCGGAAATAATTTCCCGCCCTGAGAGGAAGCGATATGACGGGAGCCGCATCAAAAACATGGCCCCTGTAGCCTGTTTCCCGGTAATAGTAGCCATAGGACGAATCTATCTCGAAGTCAAAGGGGGTATTCAAAAAGGGCTGTTTCATACCCGTAAAGGTGATCTCGGGATATTTCTGAAGTGTCCTTTCATTGGAATGAAGGCGCAGATTGTCCTTATATTCTCCCAGCGCCGTGATATTGAAACGTTCCCAGGCCTTGGTGAGTCGGACCGTCGATGTTAGATAGGCGAGGTTCTTGTCTCCCGTGAAATCCACACGCCGGAACGGTCGGTCACCGCTCTCACCATAGTGGTCACTGTAATAATTATGTGACTCGAAATCCCGGAAATACCAGTTGTCTGAAATCTTTTTCATGTTCGCTCTGATCGACAGGCCTGAATCGAAACGGCTCTCATGGTCCAGATACCATGACCATCGGTCCCGTGACTCCCGCCAGTCTCTGAAAAGCTCCCCGTCACCGTCCCTGGTCGTAATATCCATGCCGTCCCTGAGATAGTCGGCGTAGAAGGTCCCGAAAGAATTCTCGCCGAGAAAGTACCGGAACTCCGCTCCCTGCTGGTATCCCCGTTTGTCCATGTAGCGTTGGAACAGGGTGACGTCCATGGCGTCCGACAGGACGTGGTAGTAGGGGATCCCCACATCCCAGCCCAGCTTGTCACTGGAGTAGGCAATCCTCGGGTACAGAAACCCCGACTGGCGGGTCGTCTTGGCAGGGAATATCATCCAGGGGATGTACAGTACCGGGAAGTCACGTATTCTGAAGGTTCCGTGTCTGATTGTTCCGTACCCGTCGATGGCTACGTTAATCCTTCGGCCCGTAATTTTCCAGTCAGGTACATCCCCGCAGCAGGTCGTCACTTCGGCATCCAGAAGACGGTACTCACCCTCTCCCCGTTTCTCGATGGTCTTTCCCCTGAGGAATACCTGACTGGGATCATAAAAAATCCTGCCGTCGAAAATGGTCCCCACCTTTGTGTTGACATTGAGCACAGTGCGGGACCCCTCCATGATATCCCCGCCGCTTTGTATGAAGACATTTCCCTCGGCCCCGGCGTCGCCGGACTGAACCTCGAGGCAGGCCCGATCAGCCTTCAGGTATCCTCCATCGAAGGTAATAACCACATCTCCTTCCGCCTCATAGCCTTCCGGGTCGCTGATATACCGAATACGTTCAGCCTCGATATGAGTCGGCCCCGATGGATTCTTCTGTGCCATGGTGAGGCAGGGCTGGAGCAGCCAAAAAACAGCCAGGACAAATACGACGGCCGATGCTGTGATAAACCGGAACATGGACAGGGGGCTCCCTCTTTGTGATGTCGCTTCCAGTACACATTTCACCGCATGGATAGCACAAAGAATGGGATTTGAAAAACCTAAACTCTGACGGCTTCGCATTCGATGGTCCCGCGACTTACGGGGACGTCACGCTCTGTCTTCCGCCCGCTTAACGGCACCGACCAGATACAGTGAACCGGCTACCAGGATCAGGTCCTTTTCATCAGCCAGTTCCCGGGCACGAAGCATCGCTTTCTCAGGATCGGGAACAGACTCATAGGTGGTCCCCCGCCCCACAGGAAGCCACGTCTCCCGGCCCGAAAGATGAAGCGCCCTGTCTGACCCTGACTGAGGTTCGGTGATAATAATGGTGTCAGCCATGGCGGCAAGAAGGGAAAGCATGGTCTTGTATCGTTTGTCTCTCATGACACCGAAGACGACGAAAAGTCGCTCCCAGGTGAAATCGTTCTTGAGGGACCGGCAGAGCGCTCTTACTCCTTCGGGATTGTGGGCCCCGTCAACGATGACCAGGGGGCTACGGTCGATTATCTCAAGCCTGCCCTCCCAGCGGACAGATGCCATGCCACCGATGATGGCTTCGTCATCCACGGTCATGCCCTTTTCTGAAAGGATTTCGATCGAGGCAAGGGCCAGGGCGGCGTTTTTCACCTGGTATCCCCCTGCCAGCGGGAGTGGCACATCGTTGAGTGCGCGCGTCAATCCGCGGTAGGAGATTCTCTGTTCTCCCCGGCGTCGGGCGGCAAAATCCCTGCCGGCCCTGATGAGTCGCGCCCGGCGTTCCTCCGCAATCGATTCGAAGACATCGAGTGCCCGCTTTTGTGTCGCCCCGGTTATGCAGATCCCTCCCTCCTTGATGATTCCGCCCTTCTCGGCGGCTATACGGGATATACTTCTCCCCAGGTACCGTTCATGTTCCAATGAAATAGTGGTGATAAGGGAAACCTCGGGAACAACACAGTTGGTGGCGTCAAGCCGGCCTCCCAGGCCTGTCTCGATCACGGCGACATCAACTGAATGCCGTTGAAAATGGAGAAAGGCCAGTGCCGTGACAACTTCGAAAAAAGTCAATTCATCGGTCACGCGCGGACGAAGGAGTGTGACCAGCCGCGCCAGCTCGTCCTCACCGATCATGACACCGTCGATCCTGATACGTTCCCTGAAACAAACGAGATGGGGCGACGTGTAAAGACCAACCCTGTACCCCGCCCGCTTAACAATGGAAGCGATCATGGCGGCAACGGAACCCTTGCCGTTGCTGCCCGCGATGTGTATGGTCCTTAATGACCTGTGGGGATTTCCGAGAGACTCGAGAAGCTCTGTTACGGGGCCGAGACCAAGATGGATTCCACGATTTTCGAGACTGAAGAGATAGTCAAGCGCTGTCTTGATGTCCATGAAGTGTTACGGTCCCTGTCCCGATGGCCGGCGAGACATCGGTTGGGAGATGAATCCGGGGTTTGGAAGAAAAAAGCAAGCCATGGCCCGCGCGCCGACAGGTGCCATGGCTTTCCTGGTTACCGCGAACAGGGATCAACCGCGAAGCATGTCAATCGGGCAGAATTTTGAATACCTCGTCTCCTGCCCGGACACGGTTGGAAACCCTGATTCCGATGTAGTCGCCCGGTACGGCCTTTTCAATCTTTTGATTGTTCACTTCCATCGAAGAAATGGTGTCTTCAAAATCCGACGTATGACCCGTGAACCGCACGCGATCACCGTTGACCAACTCTCCTTCCGTGATTTTTACGGCCGCGACACCGGGTTTTGAGAAAAATTTCATTACTTCGCCGACTTTTATCTCCGCCATTATGTCACCTCCCTCGAATCATGACCTGTCACAACAGGAATACACGGTGAAAAATACCGTACACCACAGCGTTTTCTCCACTACAGGGTATTCAATCGGCGGTGACGGGACAGTTCCCCTGCAGGGGAACGCATTTCATGAAATGTTTAACAAGTATATCGACTGGCCCTGAAAAATCAAGACTAAAAAAGAGGCAGGATTCTCATCCTGCCTCTTCATCGATATATGCGCATGGATCGCGCCTGTTATTTCGAGGTTTTTTTCGGCTCCGCTGCCGGCATGAGTTCAATCACGGAAAGGGGGGCATTGTCACCCAGGCGGACCCCCGACTTCATGATCCGGGTATAACCGCCGGCCCTGTCCCTGTAGCGAGCCGAAAGCACATCGAATACCTTTTCAGTGGTTTCCCGGTCACGAATAAAGGAAAGCGCCTGCCTCCTCGCGTGCAGCGTTCCCCGTTTCCCAAGGGTTATCATTTTTTCTGCCGCGCTTCGGAGTTCCTTGGCCTTGGCATCGGTGGTCACTACCTTTTCATGCTTCAAAAGCGAGGTCACAAGGTTTCTCATCATCGCCTTTCTGTGGCTTGATGTCCTCCCCAGCTTCCTTCCGGCCCTTCTGTGACGCATTGTATTCAGATCCTTTCTCGATCCTGACGCCTGTCGATTCTATGGACTCTCGTCATCAGGCGACGGCGGAGGAAAATCAATTTTCATGCCCAGAGACAATCCCATTTCAGCGAGTATCTCTTTTATCTCGTTCAGGGACTTTCTGCCAAAGTTTTTTGTCTTCAGCATTTCCGCTTCAGTCCTCTGGACCAGTTCACCGATGTACTGTATGCCCGTATTCCTCAGACAATTCGCCGAACGTACCGAGAGTTCCAGTTCATCGACACTTCTGTAGAGATTCTCATTTTCTTGTGACTCTTCTTCATGTTCAGGAGGTTCGTCAACATCTTCCTGCTCATCGAAATTAATGAACACTTCGATCTGTTCTTTCAGAATTCTCGCGGCATAGGAAAGTGCGTCCTCGGGCCGTACACCACCGTCGGTCCATATTTCCATGACCAGCCTGTCGTAATCGGTGATGTGTCCCACCCGGGCGTTGGAAACGGAATAGGCGACTTTCCGTATGGGCGAAAAAATGGCATCGATGTTAATTGTTCCTTCCGGCTGGTCCGGCTCTTTTTCGTTTTTGGCCGGCACATACCCCTTCCCCGTCTTAACATTCAAATCCGCCTTCAAGACACCGCCCCGAGACAGTGTCGCGATATGGTGGTCAGGGTTCAGAATGGTCACGGACCCGTCGGTTATGATATTTCCCGCCGTGACGACACCTTCTCCCACGGCATTGATGGAGAGTACCTTCTGTTCATCCTTGTGCATCTTGAGACGCACGCCCTTAAGATTCAGCACGATAGTTGTGACATCCTCTTTTACACCCGGAATCGTTGAAAATTCATGAAGCACCCCGTCAATCCTCACGGATGTGATCGCGGCGCCATGGATCGAAGAAAGAAGGACTCTTCTCAATGAGTTGCCGAGGGTCGTCCCGAACCCTTTTTCCAACGGCTGGCAGTCAAATTCACCGTAAGACGGGGTATGAGTTTTCCCATCCACCTCTATTCTTCTGGGTTTTATCAGACTGTGCCAGTTTTTCTGCATAGCATCAATTCCTCATAAAGTACACGGTGTTAACTACTTGGAGTAAAACTCGACCACCATCTGTTCCTCAACGGGCATCGTCAAATCCTCCCGTGAGGGCAATGCCTTCAGAAGGGCGGAAAAATTATCCTTGTCGAGCTCTATCCACTGCGGCACACCCCTGCGCGCGACGGTGTCCATGGCTTCAAGGATGCGAACGGTTTTCCTGGATTTCTCTCGCACCGCCACCGTATCCCCCATTGCCACAAGATACGATGGAATGGTTACTTTTCTGCCGTTTACGAGAAAATGGCCGTGTCTGACAAGTTGGCGCGCGTCACTTCTCGAACCTGCGAATCCCATACGGTACACCATATTGTCCAGTCGTCTTTCCAGGAAGAGGAGGAGATTTGTTCCCGTCACACCCTTGCCCCGTTCAGCCTTGTAAAAGAAGCTCTTGAACTGCTTTTCCATGAGGCCGTACATTCTTTTGAGCTTCTGCTTCTCCCGGAGCTGGGTTCCATAATCGGACCGCTTCTTCCGGGCCCGGGTCTGTCCGTGCTCTCCCGGCGCGTAGCCCCGTCTCTCAAAAGCACATTTGTCGCTGTAACAGCGGTCTCCCTTCAAAAACAATTTTATCCCTTCGGTCCGGCATAACTTACATTGAGATTCTCTGTATCGTGCCAAAATGTTCCTCCGTTCAATACGTTCCCTGCATGTCCCGTGACTGCCTGTTTTCTGATTCAGACTCTCCTGCGCTTCGGCGGACGGCATCCGTTATGGGGGATGGGCGTCACGTCCCGAATCAGCGTTACCGTCAGGCCCGCCGCCTGGAGCGCCCGCAGGGCGGATTCCCTGCCCGCTCCCGGACCCTTGACAAATACCTGGACGCTCCTGAGTCCCTGAAGCTTCGCCTTCTTGACTGCTTCCGTGGCGGTCGTCTGGGCGGCGAAGGGCGTGCTCTTCCGGGACCCCTTGAACCCCTGGGCACCGCCGGAGGACCACGCGATGGCGTTTCCACTCATATCGGTGATGGTGACGATGGTATTATTGAAGGTCGAGTGGATGTGAGCGATGCCTTCAGTTATGTTCTTTTTTTCTTTCTTCTTCGTACCCTTGCGTGCTGGTCGAGCCATTATGCCTCCCCATATTCCTTATTTCTTTCTCTTCGCGCTTCCGATGGCCCGACGGGGTCCCTTCCTGGTCCTGGCATTGGTCACTGTCCGCTGTCCCCTGACGGGAAGTCCCTTTCTGTGACGAAGACCCCTGTAGGCGCCTATATCCATGAGGCGTTTTATAGACATGGTCATGTCTCTCCGAAGGTCGCCCTCGACCCGGTACTCCCGATCGATGATGCTCCTGATCGCCGCGATCTGGTCATCGGCAAGCTTGTCGCTGTTTGTCTCCAAGGCGACGCCTGCTTCTTCAAGGATCAGTTTCGCCTTCGATTTTCCGATACCATAGATATAGGTAAGAGCGATATCCATACGCTTGTTTCTCGGCAAATCAACACCTGCAATTCGTGCCACTGAACACCTCTCCTTCCTTATCCCTGACGTTGCTTATGCTTCGGATTCTCGCATATAACACGTACGACCCCGTGTCGTTTCACTATCTTGCACTTGTCGCATATCTTCTTGACCGATGCCCGTACTTTCACGTGTTCTTCTCCATTCGTCCATTGACACTACTTGGACCGATAGGTGATCCGTCCTCGAGTCAAATCGTAGGGTGACAACTCTATGGTGACCTTGTCCCCCGGTAAAATCCTGATAAAATGCATTCTCATTTTTCCTGAAATGTGGGCCAGAACCCGATGTCCGTTTTCGAGTTCAACCCGGAACATGGCGTTGGGCAACGGTTCGATAACCGTCCCCTCAACCACGATGGATTCTTCCTTTGCCATAATACTCCCGTTACATCCCGCGGCCTGCCCCGATCCTTCAGGCAGGCACGCTTAAAATCCGGGGGCCCTGTTCCGTAATAGCCACCGTGTGTTCAAAGTGGGCTGAAAGCTTACCGTCAAGGGTGACTACGGTCCACCCGTCCTCTTTCACAACCACTTCATGGGTTCCTTCGTTGATCATGGGTTCAATCGCAAAAACCATCCCGGCCTTGAGAACGATGCCGCGCCCCGGAGATCCGAAATTCGGGATCGGCGGATCTTCATGAAGCTCTTTTCCGATGCCGTGCCCCACGTAATCCCGAACGGGTGAAAACCCCGCCTTTTCAACGTGGGTCTGGACGGCGTTCGATATGTCTCCAAGCCGGTTCCCAACCCGGGCTTCCTGCACTGCCAGGTCGAGAGCTTCCCGCGTCACACGCACCAGGCGTTCCGCCGATGGGGAGACCTGACCGATCGGTATGGTTACCGCCGCGTCTCCGTAGTACCCGCCGTAGTAAACACCGAAATCCAGGCTCGCGATATCTCCCTCTTTCAAAATCCGCTTCGAGGGAAAACCATGAACCACTTCTTCGTTAATCGAGGCGCACAGAGAGAAGGGAAAACCCCCGTATCCCTTGAAGGCCGGCAGGGCTCCCCGGATTCGCACCGCTTCCTCGGCCCGCCTGTCGAGTTCCAGAGTCGTAATGCCCGGCCTCACGAGCTCCCGAAGGAGTTCCAGAACCTCGGCAACGATGGCGTTGCTCTCCCTCATTGTTTCAATTTCTTCGGGAGTCTTCAAAACAACCATCGTTTTTCTCTTATCTTCGTCTGGCCAGTTTCCCTTTTTTCATAAACCCTTCATACTGGCGGGTCAGCAGGTGCGTTTCTATCTGCCCCGCCGTGTCAAGGGCGACGCCGACCACGATCAGCAACGCCGTGCCGCCAAAATAAAAAGGAACGTGGAACTGGCTTATGAGAATACTGGGCAGAACACAAACAGCCGATACGTACAAGGCACCGCTGAAGGTTATCCGCGTCAGAATCCAGTCCAGGTGTTCGGCCGTTTTCTTCCCCGGCCTGATCCCCGGTATATAACCGCCGTGTTTCTTCATGTTGTCGGCCACATCAACAGGGTTGAAGGTGACGGCCGTGTAAAAATAGCAGAAAAATATAATAAATGCCACGTAGAGCGATTCGAAGACCATTCGTCCCGGCATGAGGTAACTCGCCACCATGTTCATCCAGGGATGGGGGACAAAGTTGGCTATCGTCGCCGGGAACATGATGATGGACGACGCGAATATGGCCGGAATGACGCCCGCCGTGTTGACCTTGAGGGGCAGATGCGTCGTCTGGCCGCCGTACATTTTTCTCCCTATAACACGTTTCGCGTACTGAACGGGAATTCTCCTCTGGCCGCTCTCCACGAAAACGATAAACCCCACCACGGCAAGCATGAACACAAACAGGGCGATGACAAAAAATATGCCCAGTTCTCCCGTCCAGAGAAGACGGGTCGTATTGACCACCGCCGCGGGCAGGGTTACGATAATACCGGCGAAAATGAGAAGCGATATCCCGTTGCCGATTCCTTTTTCCGTTATGGTCTCGCCGAGCCACATAAGGAAGGAGGTCCCCGCGGTCAACGTAATGACGCCCATGATACGGAAGGACCATCCCGGTTCGAGGACGACGGAAAGCCCCGTGGGACCGGCCATGCTTTCGAGACCGACCGATATTCCAAAGCCCTGTATGATACTCAGGATAACAGTTCCATACCGGGTGTACTGTGTTATTTTTCTCCGGCCCGCCTCGCCCTCCTTCTTGAGTTTTTCCAGGTGCGGCACGGCTACGGTCAGCAACTGCAGGATGATCGAAGCGCTGATGTAGGGCATGATGCCCAGGGCAAATACGGACAGCGTCCTCAAGGCGCCGCCGGCAAACATGTCAAAGAGCCCGAGAAGAGAGCCCCGGGCCTGCTCGAAAAAGGCGGCCAGGGCTATCGTATCGATGCCCGGCGTCGGAACGTGGGCACCCACCCGATAGACAGCGAGAAGAGCCAGGGTGAAAAGAATCCGCTTCTGCAGTTCCGGTATTTTTGTTATGTTTTTGATTCCGCTGAACAAATTACAGGACCTCTATTGTACCGCCTGACGCTTCAATTTTCTCACGGGCCGATTTCGATACGCCCGCCGCTTTCACTGTGAGCGGAACAGAGATCTCGCCTTTTCCCAGGACCTTGATGCCGTCTCCGGTGCGCTTTATGATGCGTCGGGCCAGCAGAGCTTCCGCGTCGACGACCGATCCTTCGGGAAAAGCATTGAGCCGGAATACATTGACGGCGACGATGTCTTGCCGGAAGGGGTTTCTGAAACCCCGTTTCGGAAGACGACGCGTAAGCGGCATCTGGCCGCCCTCAAACCCGGGCTTGACCTTTCCTCCGGAGCGGGCGTTCTGACCCTTCGTTCCTCTGCAGGAAGTCCCTCCACGACCCGATCCGTCACCACGACCGACGCGTTTTCTGCGTTTCTTCGCCCCGGGGGGAGGCTTTAATTCATTCAACTTCATGACGCGTCTCCACTATATTCCTCGGCTGAAACAAGATGGCTGACCTTTCTGATCATCCCGTTGATTTCAGGAGTATTTTCAAGATATACCGTTTTCCCCACCTTTCCGAGACCCATACCGCGGAGTATCTCTCGCTGTTTGCCCGGTCGTCCAATGGGACTGCGCACCAATTTTACCTTCAGTTGTTTCGCCACAACGGACACCTCAACACATTTATAATTCCGACAGTTCTTTGTTTCTCAAGGAAGCGATATGTTCGGGGGCTCTCAATTCCTTGAGGCCCGCCATGGTTGCCTTGACAAGGTTATGGGGGTTATGGGATCCGAGGCACTTTGTCAGGATATTGTGAATGCCCGCCACCTCGAGGACGGCACGGACAGCCCCTCCGGCGATAAGCCCCGTACCTTTCGCGGCGGGCTTCAGGAGGACTCTGCCGGACCCATAGTGGCCGATAACAGTATGGGGTATCGTTCCATCCTTGACGGCAACGCGAACCATGTTTTTCTTCGCCATTTCCGATCCCTTACGGATAGCCTCCGGTACTTCCTGGGCTTTTCCGAGACCGATACCGACAGATCCGTTTCCGTCTCCCACGACCATAACGGCGCTGAACCTGAATCTCCGGCCGCCCTTGACTACTTTTGCCGTTCTTTTGATCGCTATTACCTTGTCGAGAAGTTCGTTCTCTTCCATGTTATTCTTTTCCACTGTCAGCTAGATTTTCAACCCTTCCCGCCGTGCCCCGTCCGCAAGAGCCTTCACCCGCCCGTGATAGAGGTAGGGACCCCTGTCATAGAGGGCCTCGGTGATATCCTGGGCCATGAGCCGCCTGGCGATGAGCCGACCTACTTCAAGGGCGGCGTCGACTTTTTTCATTGTCTTGCAGGTGTTTTTCAGTTCACTGCTGTGTACCGATGCTTCAGCGATGGTGACGCCCCGATCATCATCGATGGCCTGCACGTAAATATAGCGGGAACTCCTGAAAACGGAAAGACGCGGACGCTTCCCCGTTCCTGATATCTTGCTGCGCACGCGTACCGTGCGCCGATCTCTTACTTTTTTGAGTTTCTTTTCAGCAGACACTGTTCGTCGCTCCTCGTGGGTTTCCTGCTATCAGCTTCCCGCCGATTTTCCAACTTTCCTGCGCACCGTTTCGCCGGCATAGCGGATTCCTTTCCCCTTGTACGGTTCCGGTTTCTTGATGCCTCGTATTTCAGCCGCCACTTTTCCCACCAGTTCTTTGTCGATACCGCCAATGGTCAGGTTGAGCTGCCGTTCGACGGTAACCGTAATGCCCTCGGGAATCTTGTATTCAACGGGTTTTGAAAAACCCACCAGCAGTTTCAATACGCTTCCTTCGACTTCTCCCCGGTATCCGACACCGACAATTTCAAGTTTCTTTTCGTAGCCCCGGCTGACTCCCTGCACCATGTTCGCCACCAGCGTCCGTGCCAGTCCCTGATAGGCCCGTACGCGGCGATCATCGGACCGCCGGACCACCATGACAGTCGATCCGTCGACAGAGAGTTCAACTTCGCCGGGAATCGTTCGCGTCAGTGACCCCTTCGGCCCATCCACCCTGACAAGACCGTCCTCCATAACAACGGTGACATTGTCAGGGACTGTTATCGGCTCTTTACCAATTCTCGACATGAATACATCTCCCGATCCCGGCTGATATATACGTGAACAGCGCCTACCAGACGCCGCAGATCAGTTCACCACCCACATTGAGCGCTCGCGCTTCCTTGTCGGTCATGACTCCCTTCGACGTGGATACTATCGCCACCCCATAGCCGTTGAGAACCGGGGGAATACTCTGGCTTTGAGCGTATATTCTGCGGCTTGGCTTGCTGATTCTCTGCAGATCCCGAATGACCGTTTCCTTGGATTGGGAATATTTCAGATATATTCTCAGCATATTATGCCCTGTCCTTGCCTCTTTCTTCACATCATATCCGTTTATGTAGCCGGTTCTTTTCAGCACCTTCGCGATCTCGGTGTTCATTTTTGAAAGAAGGACATCGACGCTTTTGACCTTGTTCCGGTTCGCGTTTCTTATTCTGGTGAGCATGTCAGCAATCGGATCAGTTATGGCCATAGTTCATACCCCTTACCAACTCGCCTTGATAACGCCGGGAATCCCTCCATCGAGTGCCCGTGTTCTCAGGCATATCCGGCACATGTCAAATTTTCGATAGTAGGCGCGCGCTCTTCCGCAGAGGGGACATCGATTATATTCCCGTACAGAAAACTTCTGTTTCCTTTTCGATTTTACCATCAAGGACGTTTTTGCCACGCTCACTCCTCCAGCAGCTAGTTTCGAAAGGCCAGACCCATCAGTCGAAGCAACTCCCGCGCCTCATCGTCCGTCTGTGCCGTTGTAACAATAGTGATGTTCAGACCAAGGACCTTCTCTATCTTGTCAAGATCCGTTTCGGGGAAAATATAGTGTTCGTTGACGCCCGTCGAGAAGTTTCCTCTCCCATCGAAGGACCGGGGGGAAATACCCCTGAAATCCCTGATCCGGGGGATGGCGACATTGACAAAGCGGTCAAAGAACTCATACATCCGGTCACTCCTGAGAGTCACCATGCACCCGATGGACATGCCCTTTCTCAGTTTGAAGGTGGCAATCGATTTCTTCGCCTTTGTGATAACCGGTTTCTGACCGCTGATCATGGCGAGTTCAGCCACCGCGCCGTCAAGGATCTTCACGTTCTGTATGGCCTCCCCCAGCCCCATGTTCAGAACGATCTTCTCGAGCCGGGGAACTTCCATTCTGTTCCTGTAGCCGAATTTCTTTGTCAGAGCGGGAAGGACCTCGCTTCTGTAGTATTCTTTCAGTCTCGCCATTGACCTGTCCTTTGACTATGCGTCAAGTACCTCGCCGCACTTCCTGCAGACACGTACTTTCTTGCCGTCTTCAAGTTTCCTGTACCCCACGCGGATCCCCTTCTCACATTTTCCGCAGAGGACCATGACGTTTGAAAGATGGATCGAACCTTCTTTCTGGAGGATCCCGCCTTTACCTTTTCCGTCGGGACGCTGGTGTTTTTTTACGAAGTTTACCTTCTCCACCACGACTCTTCCCTTATCCTGAAGAATGGAAAGAATCTTTCCGGTCTTTCCCTTTTCCTTGCCCGCGAGGATTTTTACAGTGTCACCTTTTTTTACATGCATGGGCTTCTTCCCGCTATCTGCTTTCCCTGATGTTCACGGTTAGAGCGCTTCAGGCGCCAGTGAAACTATTTTCATGAACTGCCTGGCCCGTAACTCCCGGGCCACGGGTCCGAATATTCTTGTTCCCACGGGCTCCATATTATCGTTTATAAGAACAGCGGCATTATCGTCGAACCGCAAACTGGTTCCGTCGTCACGGCTCGTTTCTTTCGTTGTTCTCACCACCACGGCCTTCATGACATCTCCCTTTTTCACTTTCCCGTGGGGCATCGCCTCTTTCACGGAAACGATTATGACGTCACCAACCCGGGCGTACCGTCTTTTCGACCCGCCGAGAACCTTAATGCAACTCACCCGTTTGGCACCGGAGTTGTCCGCCACATTCAAGGATGTCTGCATCTGTATCATAAGGACCACCTCATACCTTGCAGCATTCTACCTGGCCTTCTCAATGATCTGCCTGACCCGCCATCTTTTTTCCTTGCTCAGAGGCCTGGACTCAGCAATCAGCACACGATCTCCGATACCGCAGCTGTTTTCTTCGTCGTGGGCCTTATATGTGACGTGTCGTTTTATGTACTTGTGAAACTTCGGGAACTTTACCAGCCGCTCTGTCCGTACGACAACTGTCTTGTCCATTTTGTCGCTGACGACGATTCCCTGAAGGGTTTTCCGTGGCTTGCGCTGATCCATTCCTGCTATTGTACCCCCTTTTCCCTGAGAATTGTCTTTATCAGGGCGATATTCCTGCGGGTCTTCCCCAGCGATGCCGATGATTCAAGCTGGCCCGCCGTGTTGCGGAAGCGCAACCTGAAAAGGTCTTCCTCCAGGCGCTTCTCCCTCTGCTGCAGCTCCTCAACACTTAACTCTCTGACGTCTTTAGACTTCATCCAATATCTCCCGGGATAGGAATTTCGTCGCTACGGGAAGTTTCTGGGCCGCCAGCTTGAAGGCCTCGCGGGCGATTTCCTTGGGGATTCCTTCCATTTCATAGAGAACGGCTCCTCTCCTGACGACGGCAACCCATTCTTCCGGAGAACCCTTCCCCTTCCCCATTCGCGTTTCAAGAGGCTTCCTGGTTATGGGTTTATGGGGGAATATGCGTATCCAGACCTTGCCTCCGCGCCTGACGTGGCGAGTAATGGCGATACGGGCGGCCTCGATCTGGCGAGCCGTGATCTGGCCGTTTTCAACGGCTTGCAACCCATACTCACCGAAGTCAACCTTGTTCCCTCGCTGGGCCTTACCCCCCAGGGAACCCCTCATTTTCTGTGCTTTTCGGTATTTTACTCGTTTTGGAGCCAGCATAATTTCCCGTCCTGTCTGACCGTACCCGTTTCACCTTGTGACCGCACCGGATCACGCTTATTCTTTCCCCGGGTAGCGCAACTCGCGCCCCACGCGGCAGAATCTCACCCAAAATTTTGGTTTCACACGGCACTAGCACCGTGTCACGCTTACTCTTTCCCCGGGTAACGCAACTCGCGCCCCACGCGGCGGAATCTGACCTAAAATTTTGGTTTCACACGGCACTAGGTAGTCGCCGCTTTTCCCTCGGGCAACACTTCTCCGTGGAATATGAGCACCTTGACCCCGATCCTCCCGTAGGTCGTGTTCGCCTCCGCCAATCCGTAATCAATGTCCGCCCGCAACGTATGAAGAGGCACGCGGCCTTCGCGATACCATTCCCGCCGCGCCATCTCGGCACCACCGAGCCGTCCCGCACAGGTAACCCTGATTCCCTGGGCACCGAATTTCATGGCTGTCTGAACGCCTCGCTTCATCGCCCGTCGAAAAGCGACCCGGCGTTCCAACTGCAGCGCTATATTTTCCGCCACAAGCTGCGCATCCACCTCGGGCTTGCGCACCTCGAGTATATTGATGATGGCCTCACCGGACATGAACCGCTCGAGTTCGGCCTTGATCTTTTCAATTTCCGAACCCTTCCTGCCGATGATGATACCGGGCCTGGCCGTGTAAATATTTATTTTTGCTTTTTCCGCAGCCCGCTCAATTTCAATTTTCGATATGCCGGCATGATAAAATTTCTTTTTCAGGAAGTTCCTGATCTTGATATCCTCATGCAACAGCTTGCTGTAGTTCTTACCCGCAAACCATCGGGAATTCCACGTTTTGTTGATCCCCAGCCTGAATCCGATCGGATTTACTTTCTGGCCCAAGGCCTCACCTCCTCAACCGTTACCGTTCCGCCACTATTACGGTGATGTTGCTGGTCTTTTTTCGTATCGGCGCCACTCTTCCCTGCGCCCGCGACCGCCACCGTTTCAGCGTGGGCCCGGGGCCAACATAGGCTTCTTTCACGTAGAGGACGGATTCATCCATGTTGGGATTCTGTGCCGCGTTGGCAACAGCCGACTTCAACAGCTTTCCGATGATCTGCGCCGCTTTTTTCTCCGTAAATTTCAGTACCGTCTCGGCTTCCTCGATCCGCTTTCCGCGGATCAGGTCAATCACCAATGATACCTTCTGCGGTGATATGCGCACATATTTGGCTATGGCTTTCGCTTGCATGTCCTGCAACCCCGTACCTGTCGTTGACGCTTCGTTATCTCTTCCTCAGTTTCGATTTTCTATCCCCTGCGTGACCGTAAAATGTGCGTGTGGGAGCAAATTCGCCGAGTTTGTGGCCCACCATGTTTTCCGTTACATACACGGGGATAAACTTTTTCCCGTTATGCACCGCGAAGGTATGCCCGAGCAGTTCGGGGGTAATCGTGGAACGGCGGGACCACGTTTTTATTACCGCTCTACTCCCCGCTTCTTCGGCCTTACGCACTTTTTTCAGAAGCTTTTCTTCGATGTAGGGACCTTTCTTTACCGAACGCGCCACGTTTAACCTCTCTTCTTCACGATATATTTGTCGGATTCCTTGCTGCGCTTTCGTGTCTTGTAGCCCTTCGTGGGAACGCCCCAAGGTGTACAGGGATGACGACCGCCGGACGACTTTCCCTCCCCTCCGCCCATGGGATGATCCACGGGGTTCTTGACGACACCCCTGACATGCGGACGGATTCCAAGCCATCGCGCCCTTCCGGCCTTGCCGAGACTGATATTCTCGTGCTCGATATTTCCAACCTGGCCGATGGTCGCCTTACATTCGATCCGTACCTTGCGGACTTCGCCCGAAGGAAGACGAATCAGCGCGTATGAGCCCTCCTTTGCCATCAACTGGCCGTAGGATCCCGCACTCCTGATTATCTGCCCCCCTTTGCCGATCTTAAGCTCAAGGTTGTGAATCAGCGTACCCAGGGGGATGCTCTTCAGGGGCAGGGCGTTTCCGGGCTTAACGTCGGCACTTTCGCTGCTGATGACGGTATCTCCGGGCTGCAGACCCACGGGAGCCAGTATGTAGCGTTTTTCCCCGTCACGGTAAGAGAGAAGCGCGATACGAGAAGAGCGATTCGGGTCGTATTCGATGGCCACAACCCGGGCCGGTATGTCTGTTTTCTCCCGCTTGAAATCAATCAGCCGGTACGCGCGCTTGTGCCCTCCACCCTTGTAGCGGCTTGTCATCCTTCCGTAGTTGTTGCGCCCTCCCGATTTCTTCAGGGGCCGCAGCAACGACTTTTCGGAAGCGCAACCGGTTATTTCTTCAAAGGACGCCCCCGTCTGCAGCCGCCTTCCCGGCGATGTCGGCTTATACGTTTTAATCCCCATGTACCATTGTCCTTTTATACGCCTTCAAAGAGTTCGATCGTGTTGCCCGGAGCAAGGGTGACAATCGCCTTCTTCCAGTGATTTCGCCTGCCGACTATTCTTCCGCGGCGCTTTGTCTTTCCCCGCATATTGACGGTACGTACATCAGCCACCCTGACCTTGAAAATCTTTTCCACGGCCCGTCTTACGTCTATCTTCGTAGCGGAACGATCTATCTCAAAGACATAGGCATTGTCCTGCTCACGCAAAATCGTACTTTTTTCCGTTATCAGGGGCCGCTTTATGACTGAATACAATTCCATCATGACAACAACGCCCCCTCTATCATTTTTACCGACGGCTCCATGAGAACCACCGTGTCGTAGCGCAACAGGTCATAGACGTTGATGCCTTCAGCCCTCATCATCTTGACATCGGGTATGTTCCGGGACGATTTGTCAAGAACTGTATCCTCCCTGTCCAGCACAAAGAGTGTTTTTGCCAGTTCGAAGCGATCCATTACTTCCTTGAACCGCTTTGTTCTGATTTCTTCCATGGGAAATTCCCTGAGAATAATCAGCTGGTTTTCTTTCAACTTCATGCTCAACGCAGACTTGAGAGCCGCCTTGCGTACTTTCCTCGGAACCTTGAAGGAGTAACTGCGGGGATGGGGACCGAAAACAACACCGCCCCCCTTCCAGAGAGGTGAACGTATGGTTCCAGCCCGCGCCCTTCCGGTTCCCTTCTGCCTCCAGGGTTTTTTCCCGCCTCCGTGCACGTCGCCCCTACGCTTTGTCGATGCCGTACCGCTCCTTCGCTGTGCCCGCTGCATGGTCACAACTTCATAGATGACGTCGGTATTGACGGGAACCGCAAACACGCGATCGTCAAGATCAACCTCGCCGACCTCGTTTCTGTTTATGTCGTATACTGCCTGAAGGGCCATCACGCTCTCTCCAAAAAATCCTATTTAACGGCGTCCTTGATGAAGACGATACCGCTGGTGCTGCCCGGAACGGCACCCTTGACGAGAATCAGATTGCTCTCGGGCCTGACGCCCACGACGACCAGGTTTTGAGCCGTCTTGTGGCTATTCCCCGCGTGGCCGGGAAGCTTGGTCCCCTTGAATACTCTCGCGGGAGATGCGCTGGCACCGATTGAACCCGGGGCCCGGTGAAACATGGATCCATGGGAGGCCCTGCCGCCACCGAAGCCATGCCGCTTGATGACACCGGCAAAACCTTTACCCTTGGTAGTTCCCACCACATCGACGCGATCACCGATGGAAAAAATGTCCGCCCTTAATTCCTGCCCGACTTCGTAATCTTCCGGAGTTTCGGTTCTGATCTCCTTGAGGACCCTGAAAAAACCCTTGTCGGCTTTCTTGAAGTGCCCCTGCAGGGGCTTGGTGGTCCGTTTTTCTCTGCGCCGCTCAAATCCGATCTGCACCGCCCCGTATCCGTCTGTTTCCTTTGTTTTTTTCTGGATGACCACACAAGGCCCCGCTTCCACGACCGTCACAGGAATGACAGAGCCATCCTCCCAAAATATCTGGGTCATACCCAGTTTCTTGCCTATCAATCCCCGTTTCATAGCCGACACTGTTCCCTAAACCCTGTGTAAGAAAAAGGAGGAGATTGGCTGTAATCCCTCACCATCTCCCCGCATTGTCTATCGTTACAATTTGATTTCCACATCAACACCGGCCGACAGGTCGAGTTTCATCAACGTGTCGACGGTTGCCTGTGTGGGCTCGATTATGTCGATCAGTCTCTTGTGCGTCCGGATCTCGAACTGCTCCCTGGATTTTTTATCCACATGGGGCGACCGGTTCACGCAGTATCGGTTGATGTCCGTGGGGAGCGGGATCGGCCCCGCAACACGGGCTCCCGTTCTCTTCGCCGTTTCTACGATATCTTCCGCCGACCGGTCGAGCAGCTTGTAATCGTAGGATTTGAGCCTGATGCGTATCTTTTGATTTTCCATGAGTTCCTGTTAACCCGAAATACTGTTTCGATTTTATTCCAGAATCTTGCTGACGACGCCCGCGCCGACGGTTCTGCCGCCTTCACGGATAGCGAACCGGAGTTGTTCTTCCATGGCTATGGGCGTGATCAACTCTCCCCTCAGCTCGACGTTATCGCCGGGCATGACCATCTCGACTCCTTCGGGAAGGTGCGCGACGCCCGTCACGTCTGTCGTTCTGAAGTAAAACTGCGGCCGGTAGCCTTCGAAGAAGGGGGTGTGTCGTCCGCCCTCTTCCTTGGTCAGAACATAGACCTGGGCCACAAATTTCGTATGGGGAGTGATCGAACCGGGCTTTGCCACGACCTGGCCCCGCTCCACTTCTTCCCGCTTGGTCCCTCTGAGAAGAACGCCCACGTCATCTCCCGCACGGCCTTCGTCGAGGGTCTTTCTGAACATCTCGACACCGGTGCAGACCGTCTTGAAAGTGGGCCGGATACCGACCACTTCAACTTCCTCGCCGGTTCTGATGATGCCACGATCGATTCTTCCCGTCACAACGGTACCCCTGCCCGATATGGTGAAAACATCGCCTATGGGCATGAGGAAGGGTTTATCCGTGTCTCTCACAGGTTCGGGAATAAAGGTGTCGACGGCATCCATCAGTTCCTTGATGCACCTGGCATCCTCTGAATTCGGATCGTCCGTCTCAAGTGCCTTCAGGGCGGAACCGCGGATGATAGGCAGTTCATCGCCGGGAAACTCGTAGGCCGTGAGAAGCTCTCGCAGTTCCAGTTCGACAAGGTCCAGCAGTTCAGGATCATCGACAAGGTCAACCTTGTTCATGAACACAACTATATAGGGAACCTGCACCTGGCGGGCGAGGAGTATATGCTCACGAGTCTGGGGCATGGGTCCGTCGGAGGCGGCAACGACCAGAATGGTTCCGTCCATGTGGGCGGCTCCCGAAATCATGTTCTTTATATAGTCGGCGTGACCGGGGCAATCCACGTGCGCATAGTGGCGCTTGTCCGTTTCGTATTCAACGTGAGAGATGTTGATGGTTACGCCTCGCTCCTTCTCCTCGGGCGCATTGTCGATCTGCTCAAAGGCCATGAAATCGGCAAGGCCCTTTGAGGACAGGTGCTTTGTTATCGCGGCAGTCAAGGTTGTTTTGCCGTGATCGACATGGCCGATTGTCCCAATATTGAGATGGGGCTTTTTCCTTTCAAATTTTTTCTTCGCCATAACCAATGCCTCCTTTAGTTAAAATGGGCGCTATCACCCGTGCGTAAAACAGACAATTCAATCAATTCCGACGGTACGGAACAACCTCGACTGTAAAACTCTGCCGGCTCAGCCGCCACCCTGACGCAGGGCGGTTTCAGGCAACGAACATTCTTGATGAAGTCGAAAAACGTCCGATAGAGGACGGCTTTGTAAAAAGTTCCTTGAGGCAAGGCGCGCACATCCTGAAGAATGAGGTGTACTGTGGGGTACGCCGCAACGACGAAGGAAAGAGCGCAATCAAGCATCCGGCTATAGTGCCGGAGACATGCCTCCGGTACCATTGTACAAAGCAGTCATTCTTCAGAACCGGTAATGAGCGAAGGCCTTGTTTGCCTCGGCCATCTTGTGGGTATCCTCTCTTTTCTTTACGGAGGCACCCCGGTTGCTTGCGGCATCCATGAATTCGGCCGCGAGTTTTTCCTCCATGCTTCTCCCGGGACGGCTTTTCGCGTTCCCTATTATCCATCGAATGGCAAGGGCAATACGTCGATCGGGTCTCACTTCCGTCGGAACCTGGTAGGTGGCGCCGCCCACCCTCTTCGATTTAACCTCAAGAACAGGTTTTACGTTCTCGAGGGCCCGCTCAAACACTGACAGCGGTGATTCCTTCATGCGCTCTTCCACAAGATCGAGCGAGTCGTACAGTATCGACTCCGCAACGCTCTTTTTGCCTCGCTTCAAAAGATTGTTGATGAACCGGGCAATCAGCACGTTGTTGTACTTTTGATCCGGCATCACTTTTCGTTTCGCTACGTCTCGTCTTCTCGGCATACATCCATCCCTGCTTCTTCGAGATTATTTCGGTCTTTTGGCACCGTATTTGGACCGGCCCTGTTTCCTGTCCTGCACACCGACGGCGTCAAGGGCCCCCCGCACGATATGGTACCGTACGCCGGGAAGATCCTTCACTCTGCCACCCCGTAAAAGAACAACGGAATGCTCCTGTAGATTATGACCGATCCCGGGTATGTAGGATGTTACTTCATAGCCGCTGGTCAAGCGAACACGAGCCACTTTCCTCAAAGCCGAATTAGGCTTCTTGGGTGTCGTCGTGTATACCCTGACGCAAACGCCCCGGCGCTGGGGACACCCCCTGAGGGCAGGGACCGCCGTTGTCTTCTTCGGCGTTTTTCTCCCTTTTCTGATCAACTGGTTAATTGTCGGCATTCTTCCTCCCTGTACCCCTCTGCCGCGCAGGAACGTTTTTATCAACAGCAAAGACGCTGGTATCTATCAATTCACGGCCCCGCTGTCAAGGGTTTTCTCGTCAATTCCCCCATTTATTTGCGCGGTATCCCCCTCTGATTCATCCTCGGACCCGATGACCCTGATGCCGAGTTTTCTGTAGGCGGCAAGTCCCGTACCCGCCGGGATCAGTCGTCCCATGATGACGTTTTCCTTCAAACCCCGCAGGTGATCCACCTTGCCCGACAAGGCCGCCTCGGTGAGCACCCGGGTCGTCTCCTGGAAGGAGGCGGCGGAAATGAAGCTGTTCGTACTGAGAGACGCCTTGGTAATACCAAGCAGGAGGGGCTCTCCCGTGGCGGGTTTGCCGCCTTTTGCCATGATCCTGTTGTTTTCATCCTCGAAACGCAAACGGTCGGCCTGCTCGTCACCGAGGAATTTCGTATCGCCGGGATCGACAATACGGATCTTTCGAAGCATCTGTCGTACAATTATCTCGATATGCTTGTCGTTGATCTTGACTCCCTGAAGTCGGTAGACTTCCTGCACTTCATCCACCAGGTAACGGGCCAGTTCCTTGTCGCCCTTTATAGTCAGGATGTCGTGGGGATTGCTGGCCCCCTCCATGAGAGACTGACCGGCGATCACCATGTCTCCCTCCTGGACGCTGACGTGTTTGCCCTTGGGAATGAGATATTCCTTGGGTTCCCCCACATCAGGGGTTATGATCACCTGTCGCTTACCCTTGATGTCGTCCCCGTAGCTTACGATGCCGTCAATTTCAGCTATGACGGCGTGCTCCTTGGGCTTTCTCGCCTCGAAGAGCTCGGCGACCCGGGGCAGACCACCGGTAATATCTTTGGTCTTTGTCGTTTCCCGAGGAATCCGGGCAATGATATCACCGGCCTTGACCACATCACCGGAGGAAAGCACTATATTGGCTCCAACGGGCATAAGGTGCCGGGCTACCCCCTTTGCTCCCGGAAGCCGAACGGTTCTTCCCTCCTCATCCTTAATGGAAACGCGGGGCCTCAAGTTCGGGTCCTGGTGCTCCACGACCACTTTCCGGGACAATCCGGTCACCTCATCAACCTGTTCCTGGATGGTTTTCCCCTCCACGATGTCGCCGTACTTTATGATACCGTCCACTTCTGAAATAATGGGAATCGAGTATGGGTCCCACTCGGCGATAAGATCGCCCCTGCCGATATTCCGGCCTTCCCTTACCCGCAGCCTGGCTCCATAGGGCACGGGGTACTTGCCCCGGCTTCTTCCCTTGTCATCGAGCACATGAACCTCGCTGGTGCGGCTCATGACGATCGTTTCGCCATAACGGTTCGTGGCCGTCGCAAGATTGAAAAACTGAATCTTGCCGTCATGTCGCGCCTCGAGCGTTGAATGTTCCTCGAACTTTGCCGCGCCGCCGATATGGAAGGTCCTCATGGTAAGCTGGGTTCCTGGTTCGCCTATTGACTGCGCGGCAATAATCCCTACGGCTTCGCCGATATTGACCAGGCGACCGTGGGCGAGATCCCTGCCGTAACACCTGGCGCACACGCCGTAGGCGCTCTTGCAGGTCAGGGCCGAACGTATGAGAACCCGTTCAATGCCCACTCTGTCGATACTCTCCGCCCGCGCTTCATCGATTTCCTCGTTTGCCGCCACCAGCACTTCGCCCGTGAAGGGGTCGGTGATATCATCCAGCGCGACCCGGCCGAGAACACGCTCGCCGGCTGTTTCAATTATTTCCCCCCCCTCGACGAGAGCCGACACATAGATACCGTCAAGGGTTTTGCAGTCCTCTTCACTGACGATGGCGTCCTGGGCGACATCAACGAGCCTCCGTGTCAGATATCCCGAGTTTGCGGTTTTCAATGCCGTGTCGGCGAGACCTTTCCGTGCTCCGTGGGTTGAGATGAAGTACTGGAGAACCGAGAGGCCCTCCCTGAAATTAGCGGTAATGGGTGTCTCGATGATTTCACCTGAAGGCTTCGCCATGAGACCCCTCATTCCGGCGAGCTGCCTGATCTGGGCGGCACTGCCTCTGGCTCCCGAGTCGGCCATCATGAAAATGGGGTTGAAACTCTCCACCTTCACCGTTTCACCGTCGGGACCCGCCGTCTCGTCCGTGGCGATATCCCGCAACATCTCGTCGGCGACACGTTCCGTCGCGTGGGCCCAGATGTCGATAACCTTGTTGTACCGCTCACCATCGGTTATCAGTCCTTCCATGTACTGCTTCTGGATTTCGAGTACGTCGTCCGTCGCGCGGTTCACGATGTCCGTTTTACCGGCGGGTATGACCATGTTGTCAATGGCTATAGAAAGGCCGGACACGGTGGCGTATCGGAATCCTATATCCTTGAGGCGGTCCGCCAGGATAACGGTGTTTTTCGCTCCGCAGACCCGGTAGGCATAATCAACGAGGTTTGACAGTTCCTTCTTGTTCATGAGCTTGTTGACAACTTCAAAGGGCACTTCCGGCGGGACAATCTCATAGAGAAGGACCCTGCCCACGGTTGTCTCGACGATGCTCCCGTTCATCCGGACCTTTACCCGGGCATGAAGCGCCGCCTGCCCCGCGTCATAGGCGCACCGAACTTCCTCGGGATCGGCGAAAACCATGCCCTCGCCCTTGAGAAACCGGCCGGCCCTGGTGAGATAGTATACGCCGAGGACGATATCCTGGTTCGGCACAATAATGGGTTTCCCGCTCGCGGGAGACAGGATGTTGTTGGTGGACATTATCAGGCACCGGGCCTCCACCTGGGCCTCAACGGAAAGAGGTATGTGCACGGCCATCTGGTCTCCGTCGAAGTCGGCATTAAATGCCTGACAGACCAGGGGGTGTAACTGGATTGCCTTGCCCTCGATGAGAACGGGCTCGAAAGCCTGTATGCCGAGCCGGTGCAGCGTCGGAGCCCGGTTCAGGAGAACGGGATATTCACGGACCACCTCGTCCAGGGCATCCCATACCTCAGGCGCCTCCCGCTCAACCATTTTCTTGGCACTCTTCACCGTCGTCACAAATCCTTTTTCTTCCAGACGGTTGTAAATAAAGGGTTTGAACAGCTCCAGCGCCATCTTCTTGGGGAGGCCGCACTGGTGGAGCCGCAGATCAGGGCCGACAGTGATGACAGACCGGCCGGAGTAGTCCACCCGTTTCCCCAGGAGGTTTTGCCGGAACCGTCCCTGCTTTCCCTTGAGCATGTCCGACAATGATCGGAGGGGGCGCTTGTTGGAACCCGTAACGGCCCTTCCCCTTCTGCCGTTATCGAAGAGAACGTCCACGGCTTCCTGAAGCATGCGTTTTTCATTTCTGATTATGATCTCCGGGGCACTCAGCTCCAGAAGACGCCTGAGCCGATTGTTACGGTTCACCACGCGCCTGTAGAGATCATTCAAATCCGACGTGGCAAAGCGGCCGCCGTCAAGGGGAACCAGCGGGCGCAGATCCGGGGGAATAACAGGAAGAATCGTCAGGATCATCCATTCGGGACGGTTGTTCGACTGTCTCAGGCTTTCAACGACCTTCAGGCGCTTGGTCAGTTTCTTGCGTTTCGTGTCCGATGTCGCTGCCTTCAACTCGGCCCTGAGTTCATCGTCCAGTTCCTCGAGATCGATCTCTTCCAGAAGCTTTCGAATCGCTTCGGCACCCATGGCCGCTTCGAAGGCGTCAGGTCCGTACTCTTCGCGGTATTCAAAGTACTGTTCGTCCAGGAGCAGCTCTTTTTTCTTCAGGGGTGTGCTCTTCGGGTCTGTCACGATCCAGGACTCGAAGTACAGAACCCGCTCCAGATCTTTCAGCGTGAGATCGAGCATGTTGCCGATTCTGCTGGGAAGGCTTTTCAAAAACCATATGTGGGCAACGGGAGCGGCCAGAACGATGTGGCCCATACGGTCTCTCCGCACCTTCGACTGGATGACCTCAACACCGCATTTTTCGCAGACTATGCCGCGGTGCTTCATTCGCTTGTATCTGCCGCAGAGACACTCGTAATCCTTTACCGGACCGAATATCTTGGCACAGAAAAGGCCGTCCCGTTCAGGCTTGAAGGTTCTGTAATTGATAGTTTCCGGTTTCTTGACCTCACCGTGAGACCAGGAAAGAATCGTCTCGGGCGACGCCAGAGATATTTTTACAGCATTGAACTTGACCGGATCTTTCGGTTTTTCGAAAAAACCAAAAATATCTTCCACTGAATGACTCCCTTTTTTGAAACGTTATTACTGCTATCCGCAGATACGTACCGTGTCAGGCTGCCCGGCATCTTCGGACAGCCTGATCCAGCATTCCACGGAGCAGATTGTAGTGAGAAAAATCAGATATCACGCGGTATCCGTCACGAGTCGTTTTCGAGCAACTCTACATCGATCGACAATCCCTGCAGTTCCTTGATGAGAACATTGAAGGATTCGGGAAGTCCCGGCTCAAGCGTGTGGTCGCCCTTGACAATGGCCTCGTACATTCGGGTTCTTCCTGCCACGTCGTCGGATTTCACCGTCAAAAATTCCTGAAGTGAGTAGGCCGCGCCATAGGCCTCGATGGCCCAGACTTCCATTTCACCAAGTCTCTGACCGCCGAATTGAGCCTTGCCTCCCAGGGGCTGTTGCGTCACCAGCGAATAGGGGCCGATTGAACGGGCGTGAATCTTGTCATCCACCAAGTGATGCAATTTGAGCATGTATATGATACCCACGGTGACCTCCTGGTCAAACGGGCGGCCTGTTCTTCCATCGTAGAGCTGTGTCTGTCCGCTCACCGGCAGTGCGGCCAGGGAGAGCATCTTCTTGATCTCTTCCTCTCCGGCACCGTCGAAAACCGGCGAGGCCATGGGAATGCCTGCCTTGATACGCTCTCTGAACAGCCTGAATTCTTCCTCGGAGGCACCCTCCAGAGAGGCGGCCCGCTCGTCGTCACCGTAGATATCCTTGAGGATCGACAGCGTGGACTGACGGTCCCTGTAATGCTTCAGGAGGTCGTGCACTTTCGCTCCCAGCTCCTTCGAAGCCCAACCGAGATGGGTCTCCAGGACCTGCCCCACGTTCATGCGGGAGGGCACACCAAGAGGATTGAGCACGATATCCACGGGAGTTCCGTCGGCAAAGAAGGGCATGTCCTCCTCGGGCAAAATCCTCGACAGGACACCCTTGTTTCCATGGCGGCCAGCCATTTTGTCTCCCACGGAGAGCTTCCGCTTGATGGCCACGTAGACCTTCACCAGTTTGATCACGCCCGGCGGCAGTTCGTCGCCGGCCTTAACCGTTTCTTTCTTTTCCTCGAAAAAGGCTTCTATCCCCTCAATTTTATTTTCAAGATTGACGAAGATTTTCCTCGCCTTCTCTTCCACGGCGGCGTCTTCAATGGTTATATCCTTCCAGAGACTGAAGGGGATATTCTGCAGTTTTTCTTCCGTAATCTCTTCGTTCTTCTTCAGAAGAATCTTTTTCTTCGAAAAATCAGTGAGTTTCGAAAGGGACGCGTGGCCCGCCAGAAGACCGGCCACCTTGCGCTTGACGCTCTCGGTGATAATCGTTATCTCGTCATCGCGATCCTTGTTGATCCGGTTGATTTCCTCGTCTTCGATAAGCTGGGTTCTTCCATCCTTCTCAGTGCCCTTGCGGGAGAATATCTTGGCGTCCACCACGGTTCCTTCCACTCCGGGAGGCACGTGGAGCGACGTGTCACGCACATCCCCCGCCTTTTCTCCGAAAATGGCTCGAAGAAGCTTCTCTTCAGGGGACAGCTGTGTTTCTCCCTTGGGAGTGACTTTTCCAACCAGAATATCTCCAGCTTTCACGGAAACGCCGATCCTGGCGATGCCGCTTTCATCGAGGTTCCTCAGTACTTCATCACCCACGTTGGGAATGTCTCGGGTAATTTCTTCCTTGCCGAGCTTCGTGTCCCGGGCAACGGTTTCAAATTCTTCGATATGCACCGATGTGTAGATATCGTCCTTGACGATTCTCTCACTTACCAGGATTGAGTCTTCGTAATTATAGCCGCCCCATGACATGAAGGCCACCATGACGTTCCTGCCCAGGGCGAGTTCGCCCCATTGTGTCGCGGGACCGTCGGCGATGATGTCTCCTTTCGCCACATGATCCCCCATCTTCACGATGGGTTTGTGGTTGAAACAGGTATCCTGGTTCGACCGCTGATACTTGATCAGGTTATAAATATCGACGCCTGTGTCGAATTCGTCCTCCCCTTCCGTATCGGCCTTGACAACAATTCTGGAGGCGTCCACATCCTCGATGATCCCTGATCGCCTGGCCACGATAACTGCACCGGAGTCACGGGCGACCACCTGCTCCATGCCCGTTCCCACAAGTGGAGCCTGAGGCTGCAGGAGCGGGACGGACTGGCGTTGCATGTTGGAACCCATGAGGGCCCGGTTCGCGTCGTCATGCTCCAGAAAGGGTATCAGACCGGCGGCAACACTCACCAGCTGATTGGGAGACACGTCCATGAGCGTGATTTCACCTGGATCGACGGTTACGTAGTCTCCTCCTTTCTTTGCGGTTACCAGTTTTTCTACGAAGCGGCCGTCCTTGTCCAGAATACTGTCAGCCTGGGCAATGATCTCCGTCTCCTCTTCCATGGCCGTCAGGTACCTGATCTCGTCAACAAATACCCTGCCGTCCCTGACGACAAAGGATGGTGTCTCGATGAACCCGAACTCATTGACGCTCGCATAGGTACTGAGAGAAACGATGAGCCCGATGTTCGGCCCTTCCGGCGTTTCCACGGGACAGATGCGTCCGTAATGGGTGTTGTGGACATCGCGCACTTCGAAACCCGCCCTTTCCCGGGTAAGTCCACCGGGTCCCAGCGCCGAAAGGCGGCGCTTGTGGGTCACCTCCGAAAGAGGGTTCGTCTGATCCATGAACTGTGAAAGCTGGCTGCTTCCAAAGAATTCATTGACCACCGCCGTAACGGGCTTCGAGTTTGCCAGGTCGTTCGGCATCATGGTTTCGACATCGAGAAGGCTCATTTTCTCCTTGATGGCGCGTTCCATTCTCACCAGGCCGATGCGGTACTGGTTCTCGATCAGTTCACCGACCGACCTGATCCGCCGATTTCCAAGGTGATCGATGTCGTCTATGCTGTACTCAGGCCGGCCGTTCCTGAGATTTATCAGGTAGGTTACCGCCTCGAGGATGTCCTCCTTCCGCAGCACCGTTAGATCGGTCGGAACATTGAGCTTGAGTTTGTAGTTCATCTTCGCCCGGCCCACGTCGGACAGGTCGTAACTGTTAGACGAAAAGAAGAGGGTGTTGAAAAAGCGCCGCGCCGTATCGACAGTAGGGGGATTGCTCGGCCTCAGCCGCCGGTAGATATCGACGATGGCCTCTTCCTCGTCTTCTATCTTGTCCATCAGGAGCGTATTGCGGATGTAGGCGTCAGCCCCCTCGTCACCGAGCTGAACAAGCTTTATTGTCTTCACCTTTCCCTTGAAAATCCGGTCGATCTTCTCCTCATCCAGTTCTTCGTTGCACCGTACAATCTCCTCTCCCGTGCTTTCATCCTTCACGGTGGCCGCGACCACCCTGCCAACGAGATAGTCTTGCCCAATCTCGATACGGGTAATTCCGGCCTCTTCCACACGTTTGAGGATCGCCCTGGTGACTTTTCTCCCCTTCTTGATGAATGTCTCATCTGTTCCGGGATGCACAACATCCGCGGGAACACGTTCACCAACGATGAACTCATCAACCTTCAGGTAAAATACACCTTTGTCGATGAGCAGTGTTTCAATGCGATTGAAATGGGACAGGAGTTCCTCATCGGTGTATCCCATAGCCTTCAGAAGAATAGTTACAGGCATTTTCCGCCTTCTGTCGATCCTGGCGAAAACGAGATCCTTGGGGTCGAACTCGAGGTCCAGCCAGGATCCCCGGATGGGAATAACGCGGGCAGAGTAGATCAGCTTTCCGTGGGTCTTTCCCTTGTCATGATCGAAGAATATACCCGGAGAGCGATGAAGCTGACTGACAATGACGCGCTCCGTTCCATTTATGAGGAACGTGCCTTTTTCCGTCATCAGCGGGATCTCTCCGAAATATATTTCCTGCTCCTTGATGTCCCTGATGATACGCTTTTCGGCGCCCCGCCCCGTGTCAAAGACAACGAGGCGAACCACAATTTTCAGAGGAGCGTTATAGGTCATGCCCTTCTGGATGCACTCCTTCACATCGTAGCGGGCTTTTTCGATGCGATAGCTTACAAACTCAAGAGAACATTTTTCTCCAAAATCCACGATGGGGAAAACACTCCGAAACGCCCCCTGCAGACCAACGTTCACTCGTTCTTCGGGGGGAACGTCGGTCTGGAGAAATTTCTCGTAGGAGTTCTTTTGAATCTCGATGAGATTCGGAATATCAACAATTTTCTTTATACGGCCAAAACTTCTGCGTATTCGCATCATTCAGGGATCCTTACTGTATATAGTATCAACGGGAACCTCGTGACGCTCCCGGAGGGATCACTTAACCTCCACGGTTCCACCAACTTCTTCGACTTTCGCCTTTATATCGGCGGCTTCATCCTTTGAGACGGCTTCTTTGACAGCCTTCGGCACACTTTCAACGAGATCCTTGGCTTCCTTGAGCCCCAGCCCGGTAATAGCCCGAACCACCTTGATCACCTGGATCTTCTGATCCCCGAAGCTCGTCAGGATGGCATCGAACTCGGTTTGCTCTTCCTGCGCTTCCGTCGGGGCGGCCGCGGCACCGGCAGCATGAACCGCCGCTACGGGGGCCGCAGCTGAAACTCCCAGTCGTTCTTCAAGTTCCTTGACCATTTCAGAGAGTTCGAGAACAGTCATGTTCTCTATGAATGAAATGACATCGGCCTTCGTAATCTTCGTTTCTGACATTGTCTCTTCCTTCCTGTAGGTTTCTTAATTGGTTTGTTCTTTTTTGGCCCGGTAGCCGTCCAGCACCGTGACAAGCCCTCTTTGCACACCGCTGAGAGCCGTTACCAGCTGTGTCGGAACCGCAACAAACAGCGACAACAACTTCGCCTGCAGCACCTCTTTGCCGGGCAGGGACGCCAGCGTAACCAACTGCTCCGGCGACAGGGAAGATCCCTCGTAAACACCGCCCTTGATCTCCAGGGCAGCGTTCTTTTTTGCAAAATCTACGAGGATTTTGGTCGGTGCCACGACATCGCCGTAATTGAGGATGAGTACCCGTGGACCGCCCAGCAGGGAGTCAAGACCCGTGTAGTTCGTTTCCTTCAGGGCCCGGACGAGAAGATTGTTCTTCACAACCTGCACATCGCTGCCGGTCTTGCGAAGCCCATTTCTCAACTCACTGAGGTCCTTGACCTTGATGCCGCTGTAATCGGCAAGCATGGCAATTTTCGCGCGCCTGAGCTTCTCGTTGAGTTCCGCCACGACTTGTTCTTTTTTACCTCTGTCCAATCCATGGCCTCCTTTCAAACAATAAAATATTCACCCGACACCTATACGCTCGAAAGTCAGACCGCTTTACAGGAAGAAACATGCCTTACTCTCTATCTATATCTATGCAACACGTCTCGGCAGGCCTTCTGACACCTGTTTAAACAACCCTGTACCTGCTGTCTTTGACTTTACGTTCGTCTCTGCTTTATGTTTTTTACACGGACCGCAAGCTGTTTCGCACATCAAGGGTATCGACCTTGACGCCCGGACCCATGGTAGTAGCGAGAGATATGTTTCTGAGATAGGTACCCTTGCTCGTCGCGGGCTTCAGCTTTATAGTCGAATCAATAAGCGCGAGAAGGTTTTCCATGAGTTTTTCCGTTCCGAAGGATACTTTTCCAACGGAACTGTGAACGATACCGGCCTTATCAACGCGGAACTCCACCTGTCCCGCTTTCAGCTCCGTTACCGCCTGCTTAACATCAAAGGTCACCGTTCCCACCTTCGGGTTCGGCATCAATCCGCGGGGGCCAAGAATTTTTCCAAGCTTTCCTACCGCCCCCATCATGTCGGGAGTGGCCACCACCCGGTCAAACTCAAGCCAGCCGCCCTGAATTTTTTCAATCAGATCATCGGAACCGGCATAATCAGCCCCGGCCTCCACAGCCTCCCGTTCTTTATCGCCCTTGGCAAAAACAAGAACCCGGATGGATTTTCCAAGTCCGTTCGGCAGAACAACACTCCCGCGAACCATCTGATCGGCATGCTTGGGGTTGACGCCAAGGCGGATAGCGACATCCACGGTTTCGTCAAACGCGGCCCTTCCCGTGGAAACCACAATTTCAACGGCCTCCCTGACGGGATAGCTTCTGCCCGGCTCTACCTTTTTTCGTTGTTCCAGATATGATTTGCCCCTGTGTGCCATTGTAATACACCCTCGATTTTTTTAGTCACCGATCTCTATACCCATGGATCGAGCCGTCCCACCGATAATGTCCAGAGCGCCTTCCATGTCTACGGCATTCAGATCCTTGTACTTGAGTTCGGCAATTTCTTTGAGTTGCTTCCTGGAAATTTTTCCAACCGTTTCCCGCTTCGGATCTCCCGCCCCCTTCGCTATCTTGGCGGCCTGTTTGAGCAAAACCGATGCGGGAGGCGTTTTCGTTATAAAGGTGAAGGATTTGTCGGCATACACGGAAATGACCACGGGAATTACCGTTCCCTCCTGGTTCTGTGTCATTGCATTGTATGCCTTGCAAAATTCCATTATGTTCACCCCGTGCTGGCCCAGGGCGGGTCCGATCGGTGGCGAGGGAGTAGCTTTCCCGGCCTGAATCTGAAGCTTGATCTGCGCGATAATCTTTTTTGCCATCCTCGTTCCCTCAACAATCTCAATGATTTAAACCGTAACGGTCATTTGCTGACTCCGACGGCATCGCTCAAGTCCGGATGCCCCGCCGGGTTGCAACCCCCGTCACTACGACGCACCGTACGCGCGCGCCCTGCCTCAATGAACTTCCAGGTAACAGAGGCGCACATATATAAAATCACGTATTACACATACTCAACGATGCCCGCTTACGGCACGTTGGTTGTATGATGCAGGCCCGCCGGAGACGGGCCGGGGCGCTTTTTACGAAGCCGTCCTTCATCGTATCGAGGTTTTTCGATTTTTCCCGAGTTCATCAACTCTGGGCCACTTGAATAAAATCAAGCTCCACCGGCGTCGATCGCCCGAATATGCTGACGATAACCCGCAGCTTGCCCTTTTCTTCCTTCACCTCGTCCACGACCCCGTCAAAGTTTGAGAAGGGGCCGTCTATGATTCTCACATGGTCGCCGATTTCGAACCGGAATCTGGGTTTTGGTTTCAGCGTTCCCTCGCTGATTCTCGTCTTCAGGAGTTCCACATCGTCACTCGAAATGGGCGAAGGTTTTTCCTTGCTGCCGATGAATCCCGTCACTTTCGGCGTTTCCTTCACAAGGTGCCAGGTGTCCTCATTGAGCTGCATGTTGATAAGCATGTAGCTGGGGAAAAACTTGCGCTTCGATGTCTTCCTTTCGCCCCGGACAAGCTCCACCACGTCCTCTTCGGGAACGAGGATGTCGGCAAAATACTCCTGCATTCCCGAGGCGGCTATCCGTTCCTCAAGAGATTGCTTCACCCTGTTCTCGAATCCCGAGTAGGTGTGTATGACATACCATTTGAAAGCCATAGTGGATTATCCCAGTACGAGCCTCACCAGCCTCGTCAACACTGTGTCGATAAGGCCCAGGTAGAGGCTTATAAACAAAACAACGAAAATAACCACCGATGTCGAAGCGAGGGCCTGCTTCGGCGTCGGCCAGGTGACTTTTTTCAATTCCGATCGAGCTTCCCGTACAAACTGAACCGACACTCTCCAGGCATTTCCAATCTTTTCCATGCGTACGCCCTGAAATTGAAATGGCAGGCCAGGAGGGATTCGAACCCCCAACATCCGGATTTGGAGTCCGGCGCTCTATCCGTTAGAGCTACTGGCCTGCATAGTGCTCCTGTCTACTTTGTTTCCTTATGTACTGTGTGAACCTGGCAAAAGCGACAGTACTTCTTTAATTCGAGACGATTTTTCATGGTTCTCTTGTTCTTCGTCGTCGTATAATTTCTCTGCTTGCATTCACCGCAGGCCAGGGTAATGATATCTCTCATCGCACATGCTTCCTCACGAGAATGGAGCCCACGACCAGGATTGAACTGGTGACCTCATCCTTACCAAGGATGTGCTCTACCGACTGAGCTACGTGGGCCTGTTACCATCAAAAAAACACGGGGAACTGCGTGGGCCGTTCCTCGATGGTTTCCTGGAGCGGGAAACGGGATTCGAACCCGCGACCCTCAGCTTGGAAGGCTGACGCTCTAGCCACTGAGCTACTCCCGCCTCAAACACGTACCGCATTTTAAAAATATGGTGGAGGGGGGAGGATTCGAACCTCCGTAGGCTCCGCCGGCAGATTTACAGTCTGCTCCCTTTGGCCGCTCGGGAACCCCTCCACATCAAGGGTTGCTTTAAATGGAGCTGGCGATGGGATTCGAACCCGCGACCTGCTGATTACAAATCAGCTGCTCTACCTGTTGAGCTACGCCAGCCGATAACGCCCTGATATCCAAAAGAAAACGCCGCACCACAGGCACGACTCAATCACACAAACCGAGGCAAAGAGGGAATCTAATTTTTCTCACTCTATTTGTCAAGTATTTTATTGTGTCCGTTGCTGTGTTACGATTTTTTCCGATAAGGAACAGTCGGCGAGGTTCGCAATCCTGTCAGCGACCCTTTCCTATGACCCGGGCGCAGAAAAGGTATATCTCCGTGTCACTGTCCCTCCAGGAGTCCGGGGGGAGGCCCGCCTTGATACAGGTTTCTTCTAAAAAAGTGATGGTGTCCCAGCGATGATCACGGGCCACCTGCGGCAGCAACAGGCCCGAACGGGAACCCCTGGTAATATACAGGCCATGTCGGCCGGGCTCTATTTCATCGATAGTGCTGATCTTCCGCAGGGGCTCCAATACCGATATCTCGATATCCATGTTTTCGAATTCTTCCGGGGTCAGCGATGCAAACCGGGGATCGTCAAAGGCAGCCGCCCGGGCCGCATCCGCCACCGTTTTGCAGAGAGGCTTCACGGGATGGATGTAGCCGATACACCCTCGCAAGGTTCCCCGTTGCTTCAGGGTAACGAACGCGCCCCGTGGTTCACGAAGACGCTCCCCCATGGCCTGGTTTGCGGAAAACTTTCGACCCGCCAGGGCATGGCCGATACTTTCCCGGGCGATGTTGATCAGTTCATTCTCTTCGTCCTCGGACAGTTCCCTGTTCTTCAACTCCTGTTCCGCACTCTTCATCAGCGCCACGGCAGCGTAGCCTACGACGCCCGATCTGTCGCCCGTCACATCGCCGGAGTTTTCGTATTGCAGCACCTGTACGCTGTTACAGCCCCACGCCTCGGCAACAGTCATGGCTATCCGTATGGGACCGTAGCCACAGGCTTCCGATGCCCCTCGCTCAATCGCGTCGTGCAGACCGGGGGCATCCATTTTCTTTATGAAATCCAGCGTCGCCAGGTCCATTTTCACAGCCCCGTCGTACCGGTGAAAGTGAGAAAAGTCAGAGCTTGCGGCGACCAGTACCTTCCGATTTTCCCTCTTCACTGAAGCGATTATCGCCGACGCGACGGCATCGCATACTCTCGGATCCTGGGACCCCACGGTAACCGGCACGAAGGACAGACCCGGAAGAAGGATCTGGATGAAGGGAACCTGCAATTCTATCGAGTTTTCCGGATTCCTTTCATCAAAGCCCCGTGAGATCAGATCAACGTCACCACGATCAAGCAGAAGGCCCGCCAGTTCCCTGTCAACAGGCAGCACCCCCAGAGGAGACTCGTAACCGGCGCCGCCATACACGGTGGCGCCCCTGAAGGGCTGTCTGTGGCTTATGCCTATGAGGATTATCGCGTCAGGGGCCGCCCGGGCGGCAAACGTCCAGGCTGCAGCGGCAACCCTGCCCGAATAGGACAGGCCCGCATGGGGTGTTATTACGGCAAGCAGATCGTCCTTTTCCGACAGCGCAGGCATAGAGACACTGCCGGCATATTCCTCGATCCGTCGTTGCAGCTCGCGGGATGAGGCCGGATACCAGGACCCCGCCAGGAGCGCCTTGCGAATATGATCGTCCATATCAGTCCCTGAACATTGACCATGAGCCATACCAGTATTCTTTTTTATAAATAATCTCGTCATTTGTCAAGGTGTGACCCGTTCCCGGTAATCCACCACCACGCAGCATCGGAGCCGAAATCGCCGGACATCGTGGTGTGCCGCCTCTCGGCCGGAGCCGCTTCAATAACGACGTGCCGCAGAATCCCGCACCGGTATGAGGCATGAATTATTTGAACGTGACGATCCTACAGTGTATAGTGCTTTTGTGGAGAGTGAACCCGTGAAGAAAGCCCTGATCACCATTATTCTTGTAGTGGTTATAGTCGCCGGGGGTACCCTGGCCACCGTGTATGTCATGCTGGACAAAATCATCCACAAAGCCATCGAGGTTGTCGGTCCGGAGATAACCGGCGTGAGTGTCGAGGTCAATTCGGTTTCGATCGCTCCGTTTTCAGGAGCGATCGAACTCAAATCCCTGACCCTCGGCACCCCCCAGGGTTTCAATGCAAACCGATCCCTGTTCGTGCGGGACATCACGGTGAGGATCTCGATGGCATCCCTTTTGAAAAAGGTCATCGTTATCGAAGAGGTTATTGTCGACGGAGCTTCCATTACCTGGGAAGGCGTACTCGGAAACAATCATCGACAGATCATACGTAACATGCAAACCTACGTGGAAGGGTTCACACAGCCGGCAGCGGGGGGAAAACCGCCGGGTCCCGACAGAAAGAAGGAAACGGGGAGGAATGTCACCATCAAAAAGGTTGTTCTGCGGAACAGCTCTCTCGTTCTTGTCGCCGCGGGGAAACAACTCGCCACGGTCCCTATTCCCAACCGGCGGTTGACCGATATCAGCACCGGGAAAGGAGGAAAACGCCCCGAAGAGGCGGTCCGGGAAACCTATGACCTGGTGTACGACACGCTCTCCCGTTCGGCCGGGGAACATTCCCGGGTCTTCAGGGAAAAGCTCGGTGAACTGGAACAGCGGGGAAAGGACATTCTTGAAAGTGCCGGAGAAGCAACCGCCGGGATACGTGAAGAAGCGGCGGAGAAACTGCGGGACATAAAACAAGGCTTGAAAAATCTCTTCAAGTAACGATGATGAACCGGACGCGCTCAATCCATGCCAGAAACCATATTCACAGTAAATCGCAGCATCGGCTATTCGGAAACAGGCCCTGACGGCAGGCTGAAAGTCGGCTCTGCCTTTGACTTCCTCCAGGATGCGGCCGCTGACCACGCCGTCCGGCTCGGCGTATCGGCAGCGGACCTCATGGTGCTGAATCTCGGCTGGGTCCTGCGCCAGTACCATCTGACCGTAAAGCGCCATCCTGCCCACGGCGAATCGATCCGGATAAGTACGTGGCGGCATTCCCACCGACGGCTCTATGAGCTGCGGGAATATGAGATGGAAGACGACTCGGGGAACCGGATCATGCATGCCAGGAGTTCTTGGGTTCTCATCAACCTGCAATCGAGAAAACCCCTCCGGCTCGACAGAAATCTGCATCACAGAGAAAACGGCCGGGCAATATCCTGGGCCGTTCCATCCCCCCCGCATCCGAAACGGGTCGACCGGGAAATCACCTTCCCCGTCAGGAGGCACGATCTTGACGTGAACCGCCACGCCAACAACGCCGTTTTTATTCAATGGGCGCTGGATACCGCCCCACCGGAAACGGCAGACACCTTCTTCCTCAAAGAAATCAATGCCCTGTTTATCGCGGAGGCCCTGGAAGGTGATGCCCTCACCTCCCAGGCACAGATGACGGAAGGCGGCGACTCCCTTTCGTTCCTGCACAGGATTGTCGACATAAAAACCGGCAGGGAGCTCTCACGGATGCAAAGCTTCTGGCAACACCGATCCGGTTTTTGATGCCGCGAACGGGAACCGAACATTTTTTCCGGTCCGTGGTCTTGACACGAGTATATTTATGCTATATTAGGCTCATCACACGGTAAGGACCGTGAGTTTTCCGAACAACATCGAACAGAGGATTACAGCAGAACCGTGGACATTCCGAGTAGTAGATGCCCGGAAATAAAGCGCGACGAAACCGCTGCGCTACCCCTGCCCCTGTGGCTGGTCAGCCCCGTGGACCAGGGCGTGACCTGACGCCCGCCGATCCACCCGTGACCGTCCATAGTGGGCGGTCACTACACGAGGTGGATCATGCCGGACACCATCCTTAATGAATTAAAAGAACTTCTGGAAGCGGCCCTCGCCGGGGACGACGCCAGCCACGACGCCCTGACGGAACAGCTCGAAGCGTACCTGGAAGCAGGCGACAGGGAATCGTTGCGTGATTTCTTCGCCTCCGTCCATCCCGCCGACGCGGCCCATATCTTTGAATCCTATTCTCCTGAACGTGCCTGCGCCTTTCTGAGAATTCTGGACATCACGTCACAGGTCGAGATATTCAACTATATTCCGGCCCGGTTCGAAGCCCGCATGGCCACGACAATGAGCCGCCACGAACTGGCCGCCATTATAGGCGCCATGTCCCATGACGAGCGCGCAGACCTGTTCAACCGGCTCACGCCGGAGCAACGGGACGACATTCTCCCGGCCCTCGCGCAGGTAGAGCGCGAGGATATCCACAAGCTCGCGTCCTACCCGGAAGGGACGGCCGGCGCCGTCATGACCTCCGATTACTGCACCCTGGAGCCCGATCTTACCGCCGCGGGGGCATTGGACAAACTCCGCAGGGAGGCGCCCGACAAGGAAACAATCTACCACTCCTATGTCATTGATACTGACAGGAAGCTTCTGGGGGTGGTGTCGTTGCGGGATCTGGTGATGGCATCACCGGGCGCCCCGGTGAAGGACATCATGATCAGCGAGCCGATTTTCGGCCGGGCCACGGACAACGATGAGGATACGGCGGACATCATGGCCAAGTATGACCTCATTGCAATGCCCATCTTAAACGGTGATGACAGGCTCGTGGGAATCGTCACCTTCGATGACGTGCAGGACATCATCGAAGAAGAAGCTACCGAGGACTTTCACCGCATGGGCTCCATTTCGGGGATCGGTGAAAAGCTCACGGAAACCAGCTTCATGGAAGCCGGATCGTGGCTTCTTATCCAGAAGCGTTTTCCCTGGCTGCTGGCGCTGGTTTTCGTCAACCTCCTTTCAGGAGCGGGAATCGCCTATTTCGAAGACACCATCCGGGCGGTCGTGGCACTGGTTTTCTTCATGCCGCTCCTCATCGCAAGCGGAGGTAACGCCGGTGCTCAGTCAGCCACGCTGATGGTGCGCGCCCTGGCTACGGGGGACGTTAAAACAAAGGATTGGGTCACCCTCCTGGGCAGAGAGGTGGGCATCGCCCTCCTCCTGGGCCTCGGCATGGCCCTGGCGGTGTCCTTCGTGGGCGTCTTCAGGTCCGGGCCCGAGGTGGCCCTGGTGGTGGCCCTTACCATGATGGCGGTGGTACTCTTCGGAAGCCTGGTGGGCTGCCTGTTGCCCTGTCTGCTGACCAGGTTCAACATAGACCCGGCCACGGCAAGCGTGCCCCTGATAACGTCCATTGCCGACGTAGGAGGCATTATCATCTATTTCAACATCGCCACCCGGCTTCTGAAAATGCACGGAATCCTGTGAACGGAAAGCACCGGGGGAGAGCGTGACGGATACACCCGTGCCGTCGGGCTCATCGTTCCCCTTGCCGGGCGAGTAGCGGACTTGCACCGCCAAGTGGGGGCGCCCTGCCGGGCGCACACATGAAAAAAGGGGACAGGCAACCTGCCTGTCCCCTTCACGCATACTGGTGGAGCTGGACGGGATCGAACCGACGACCTCTTGAATGCCATTCAAGCGCTCTCCCAACTGAGCTACAGCCCCGGAATGTCGTAACGAACAGACGGGTTAGCTAGCACAGCATCCCGCCCCCTGTCAATATAAAATTCTTGACAAAACCAACGCCGTCGATATACTCGGGACTTCTTGCCGGAGTGGTGGAACTGGTAGACGCAGGGGACTCAAAATCCCCCGGGAGCAATCCCATCTCGGTTCGATTCCGAGCTCCGGCACCAAAAAAAATACAAGGGCTTACAGGTTCAGCGATGAACAGGCAAGCCCTTCTTTTTTTCTATTTGCACCTTGCTTATGCCTGGACTAGCCCCCATTTTGACCGGACACCCTGAGCCTGGCAATACGTTGTAAGGAAATGCGAAATGCTCGGAGACTCCGGTTCCGACCATCCAAAAAAGAGGAGGAAGACTCCGCCGGAAGGAAGCAGCCACTCCGCCCCTCTCCGGGGTGGCAAACAAAAAAAGCAGGCAATGTGATCTACCTGCTTACCCCCGGAAATGTGTGGACTTCACCGGCAGGATTGCTTCTAGGGATGCACTGACGCACGCTAGACAGGGGATGTGCCCGGGATGGCTATTGATGATACAAAAAATCTCTTGACAGATGCATTTCTACGATAGTAACGTCACAACCCACAACCACTGATGCGAGCATCCGCCCTTACGTTCATCAAGGACGTGAGAGGTTTTATACTCACCCTCGTTCTAGCCGGACGAGGGTTTTTTTATAAAACAGGAGGTTCCTGTGAAAATCGCTATTTTCATTGATGGGGGATACCTTGATAAAATCTTAAAAAACAACTCTATCCGAATCGATTACTGCAAACTGTCCGAGGAACTTTCCATGGGCAAAACAATCCTTCGAACATATTATTATAATTGCCTTCCGTACCAGGGCAGTCCGCCAACCGATGAAGAAAAGAGTAGATTTTCAGGTGCACAACGATTTCATCGCGCCCTGGAACGATTGCCGAGGTACCAAGTAAGAACGGGAAAACTTGCAAAAAGGGGCGATCAATACGAACAAAAAGGGATTGATACCTTAATAAGCATTGACCTTGTAAACTTGTCCGCATCAGGGAAAATATCTGATGCGGTCCTTGTTGCGGGAGATAGCGATTTTAACCCGGCCGTCAGGATAGCAAAAGAACATGGCGTCAATGTTTTTTTATGCCATTCAGTAAACAGGAACGAATATCACGATTCGCTTTGGGAAATATGCGATGAAAGGATTCCTATAGGCAGGGATTTTCTTGAAAAGATAAAAAAGTGACGACCCGGCCGTTACGGGAAGCACGGAGCACAAGACAAAATACATTATATTTAGTCGATCCTGAAAAACTCGTTTTTTCAGATCGCTGTCCTACCCGCAGGCTCTTTGGCAACCAAAGCATCTTTCTCCTGAACGGTGGTATCCACATTGATGCGGGCAAGCCGGGATGGCTTTACCGTCTTCAGTTTCAACCCCGCTTCGATGGTCTCTTTCAGCAACTCCCAGCGCCCGCCTCTCCAATACGACCCCGCCACCTGGTCATGCTCGAGGGATCTATGGGAAAGGCGTGCTGAAAAAACTTCATGCCGCTCAGGTACTGCCGGCAGGGGTTCTCAACCCACCCGTCAAGAACGCCTTCATCGCTGAGGGTGTGCATGTACGTGAGGTAATGCAGGGAATTGAGAACCACTGCAGCCGCTATGCCGGGTTTTATGTTCTTCCGACCAACGATATCAAGGATCCCCTTCAGGCACTCAAGGTATACCGCACCAAGGACGCCGTCCGGACATGAAGCATCTTCGCACCCACAGTTCCCCGGCCATGGACGGCAGGCTCTTTGTCCAGTTCATCGCGCTCATCATCATCAGCGCCCTGCGCAGGAAAATGCGGGAGACGAAACTCGCGGAAAAGCACACCCTGCGTGAACTGCTTTTGGAGATGGAGACGCTCTCCCGAATACGCTTTTCCGACACGTACGGCCAGATGCTCACGGAAATTACCAAGCCCCAGCGGCTGATCATGGAAAGCTTCGAGGTCAGCACGCATTAAACGTCAACGCCTTTACCCGACATTAGATGTGTGACATGACACGAGTCCTTCTTCTGTTTTTCAAGAATTTCAATCGCCCATTGAGTCGCGTTTCCGACAACAGACGGACATTTTTCACTATGGCCTCCGGCTTTTTCAAATTCCTCAAACTGGGCCGGGTCCAAAAGAAAAAAAGGCCGGCCCATAAGTTTCGTCTGGATTTCTCCACAGATGATCGTTCCGTATTCTTCTAAAAATTTCTGCACCATCGTGTCCGCCAGTCCGTATGCGACATATCTTTTTTTTTCAAGGTCAATAATATTTTCAAGATCCCGGCCATAGAGCTGACTGAGGACCATGACAGCTCCCGCCAGCGCTCCACACTGGCCTTTCGTACTCAAGCCGGTTCCTCCCGCGAGACCGCTGGCGGACCTGAACACATCCGGATTCCGTATTTCAGGATACACTTCATACAATGCTCCGATAACGCACTGGGCGCACCCATGATAGTTTTTCTCAAATTCGAATCCAATTTCATAACCACGTTTCGCTGTATCGTTTTTCATTGCGGTCTCCTTGTTGTATGTTTGCCTTTTCGGCGGTGCGGATACGACTCTGATACGGTTCTCTCTCAGCTGGTTTCCTGCCTTTTCCGTTTTTCAAGAATTTCAATTGTCCATTGAGTCGCGTTGCCGACAACAGACGGACATTTTTCACTGGCGCCGCCGGCTTTTTCAAATTCCTCAACCTGGGCCGGGTCCAAAAGAAAAAAAGGCCGTCCCATAAGTTTCGTCTGGATTTCTCCACAGATGACCGTTCCGTATTCTTCTAAAAATTTCTGCACCATCATGTCCGCAAGTCCGTATGAAACAAATCTCTTTTTCTCGAGGTCGTCCATATTTTCAAGATCCCGGCCATAGAGCTGACTGAGAACCATGACAGCTCCCGCCAGCGCTCCACACTGGCCTTTCGTACTCAAGCCGGTTCCTCCCGCGAGACCGCTGGCGGATCTGAACACATCCGGATTCCGTATTTCAGGATACACTTCATACAATGCTCCGATAACACATTGAGCACAGACTTGATAGTTTTTCACAAACTCAAATCCAATTTCATAGCCACGTTTCGCTGTATCGTTTTTCATCGTGATCTCCTTGGTGCATGTTTATCTTGCCGGCACAGGGATACAAAATAGTGTCACATACTGCGGATCGAGTTCCGTACCCTTCGGTTTGCGATCATGCCGCGTCCCGCAATTCTCCGTGATGAGCACCGGACGATCCGGTAAAAAGTCGGAAAACGTCCAATTCAGGACGGCGTTGTAAAAGGCCCCGCCCTTCGGTGCGCAACGTCCGGTTTCGGGACGGCTGCAGATTGATATCACCAATATCTTTCAGCGTAAACTGCTAAAAACAGAATCCATCGCGATGGCTCGCCGTCGCCATGAGCTCAAATGTATCTGTCGTGTCCCGGGAAATGACTCAATTCCGCGCCCTTAAGCATCGCATGGTATTGCCCTTCGGTATCCCGCATGTCCCTTCGTGCCATGTAAAAAAGATACTACACCACTTTTTCCACGATTTAGTACCAAGGTACAATATACATGTGAAAAATAAGCGGTAGACTGCAATCAAACGACACGTTCAAAGAACGACGTACCTACTGGACATAAAGAGAAAAAGGAGACGACATCATGGCAACGGCAATCGGCAAGGCAGTAATTCTTTTCGGAACGGTGAAGGCGGTAGCACCCGATGGAACGGAGCGGGTACTCGAGCCCAACAGCGTTGTATACGCCAACGAACGGATCATAACAGAAAGTGACGGCAGTGTGTCAATCATGCTTGACGGTCCTCCGCCGTCGCAGATCGATCTCGGCAGAATGAGCGATGTGCTTCTGGACGAGGACGTGTACGCGGCGGGTCCCGCGACCGCCGATGCAATGGACATGATGGCCGAAGCCGAACGCATCCTGGAAGCCCTGGAAGGCGACGAGGACATCGAGATTGACGCGACCGCGGCCGGTGCGGGCGGCGGCGCGGGCGGCGGCCTCACCCTCGTCAAATTCGATGCCGACGGCAACGAGATACTCCCCGACAGCGGCGCCGAGACCCAGGGAGTAAGTTTCGGTACGACCGATACGATCGAGGGGATTGTGGGTGAGGAACCACCTGAGACTCCTCCAGATCTACCAGACCTCATTGAAGCGACCGCGACGCTGACCTCCGAAGGTTGGGGCGATGAAGACGCCGGTACGGTGACCTACACCGTGACGGTGGACCATGCCCCCCAGGCGGACCAGGACTTCACCTTTACACTCTCCAACGGACAGGTTGTGACGGTAACCGTGGCGGAAGGAGACCT